>Ga0208373_1000888_pt1 | contig 44794 bp, 35 predicted proteins | sample RifOxyC2_FD_184036 | JGI IMG/M metagenome (GOLD analysis project Ga0208373, IMG submission 184036) | Soil microbial communities from Rifle, Colorado - Rifle Oxygen_injection C2 (SPAdes) | ecosystem: Environmental > Terrestrial > Deep subsurface > Rock core/Sediment | place: Rifle, Colorado...
CATCATTTTTTAATGTTTTTTCTATATCTTTAACTAACTTTGCTATTTCTTTTGCTTTTTTTGTCATACTTTATTTTGGCAATAAAAAAAGCCGTATTCTGGTTAGAAATACGGCTTTTAAATATTTATTATTTGAATAAATACATTAGTAAACTTCTTCTATACATTCAGCTGTTCTTTTGGCTACCGATGCTTTCATCTCTTCTATTAACTGATCTGCTGTAGCTGTAGGAAGCAATACGGACACAGAATAATCTGCATCTTGCTTGCCATCTCTTTGGTTGTTGAAGTTTACATTTAATGTTGTTCCTGGTTTTAAAACAATGTCTTGGCTTAAGTCTCTGCTTACTTTCATTGAACCCTGCCTTCCTGTCTCAGGATTAGGTTTCCAAGCTTTGGCAATTATGACATTCTTTAACCCGTTATTTTGACTAATTACGATTGTATTTGTTTCCATGGTTTTAAAATTTATTAATTATTTATTAAGATTTATTAGATTCAAAGAAAGCTCTTTTACGATGCTTACGAACGCTTAACTGAATCAAGTTCAGATGTGGCTAAGATTATTCCTTTGCTTTGCAAATTCAATGGAGAAGATATAGCCATTGAATTTAAAGCCAAATCTCTGAGTGCAGAGCGAACAACCTTGGCTAAACTCTCAAGGAGTGAAAACAATACGAACTAAGCGTCGACCAGTTCATAATTAATTTTCACCCAAATAGTTGTATTAATTCTGAACTTGCACAAAACAAATTATTTGTAAAAAATCTTGGAAGGGTGGAGTAGGGGTATTAACTTATCCTCTGGTGGCTAGGATAATCAGTACCTGTTGGACTAGGAAGTGCGTTTTTTCTTTAAAACGTATAAATACTCAACTTTGTACTGTTATTTCATCTCTTCCTATGCAAAGTGACACCAAAATGCGTCAGAGGGGCTTTTAGAATTGGATTTAAAACCAATTTTCAATAGCTTCAAAAATTTTTTCCGCAAAATTTATAATGGGACTGTAGTATTATATATTTATGGATTCATCAAAATTAGTAGAAGGCTGTCCATTTTTAAGTATTAGCTCTATTAAAAGAGATCTTTTAAGATATATGAAAAATAATGGAGATATTTCTGGAATTGCCAGTATTGGTTATGGTAAAAATGCAAAGGTTTGTAATTATTGGTTTGATAGTGAATTTAATAATGAAACTGATAGGCCAGTTCTTATGGTTTCATTTGATGGCAGTGAACCCCAAAAAATTAGAATATCTGAACAACTGCTCAGTTTTGGTACAAGACATTATCTTGTTTGCAATTGTGGCAGACGGGCTTGTAAGCTTTTTATGCCAAATGGTAAAACACTTTTTAGATGCAGACAATGTTATCATTTAAATTATGAGCTTTGCATGATAAATAGGAATTCTATTCATGGTAGATTGTTTTATGAAACAAATAGAAAGATTAAATTGGTTAATAAACAAACTCAAATTAGTCGCATGCTTTATAAGGGTCAATTTACTCATCGTTATAATCGCTTTTTAAAACTTTGTAAGCAAGCTGGCTTTAATAATGTTGTGGATAATGCTAAAGAATTGATAGAAGCAATAAATAATCAAAGTCGTTAGACGAATCCAAAATATTATAGTAATTTTCACTTTTTTGAATTAACTTATTTGAGTATTTGCTCCCTGTGATCAGGGTAAGACTGTCTAACACCTACAGAGTAGCTATATTTATTTATAAATATGGCTTTTTGTTTGTGTATAAATCAATGTCTAAATCTATTGAAGTTGATGGTAAAAAGGTGTAATCTTAAATAAAAACGATATGAAATTAAATTATATTAAATATGAAAATTACAGGCTATCATGCAAGCTATTTTACTCATGAATTAACCAAGCGGTGTGCCTCTGATAGTTTGGAGAAATTATCATCTACACTTTCAAATGCTCAAGTTGATCTAAATCCACATCAAATAGAAGCGGCTCTTTTTGCATTTAAATCACCTTTATCTAAAGGGGCGATTTTGGCTGATGAAGTTGGACTTGGTAAAACTATTGAGGCTGGTTTAGTATTGTCTCAAAAATGGGCTGAAAGAAAAAGAAATATTTTATTGATTGTGCCGTCAAGCTTAAGAAAGCAATGGAATGAGGAATTACAAGAAAAGTTTTTTTTACCATCTGTGATATTGGAAGCAAAATCATTTAATCAAATTATTAAAGACGGCAATTTAAACCCATTTAATCAGGATAATACAATTATTATTTGTTCATATCATTTTGCTAAAGCAAAATCTGCATATATCAAGCAAACGAAATTTTCCTTGTGCGTAATCGATGAGGCCCATAGATTGAGAAATGTTTATAAAACAAGTAATAAAATTGCTCGTGAAATAAAAGATGCAATTCAAGAATATCCAAAATTATTGCTTACAGCTACACCACTTCAAAATTCTTTGCTTGAATTATATGGATTAACCAGTATTATTGATGACCATATTTTCGGAGACCTAAATAGTTTTAAGGCAAATTATGCAAAAGTTTCTCGTGAACAAGATATCTTTGAAAATGAGCTTGGATTAGTTGAGCCAAAAAAGGAGATGTTTGCTGACTTAAGAAATCGTCTTAAGCCAGTGTGTATTCGCACATTGCGCAGGCAAGTATTAGAATATATTAATTATAGAGATCGTAAACCAATAACACAGGATTATATTCCTACTGAACAGGAGATTGAACTTTATAATGGTATGTCTGAATATCTTCAAAGACCTCAATTATATGCATTGCCATATAGCCAGCGTCAATTGATGACACTTGTTTTACGCAAACTTCTTGCGTCATCTTCTTTTGCTATTGCCAGCACTTTGAATGGCCTTGTTTTTAAATTAGAAAAATTAGAAGAAGAAATTAAAAAAGAATCTACTGCTATAAATAATGAATTACCGCTGGGACTGGAAGAAAATTATGAAGCTCTTTCTAATACTGCCGATGAGTGGATTGATGACGAAGAAAAAGATGAAGATGAAAAAGTAAAAGAAAATAAAGGATATACAGTCAAAGATATTCCTTTAATTCAAGCTGAGAAGAAAGACTTGGAAAAATTTAGAGATTTAGCTAAAAATATTTTTAAGAATTCAAAAGGAGATTCTTTGCTTATTGCTTTAAAAAAAGGTTTTGAAATGACCGCAGATCTTGGTGCGCAGAAAAAAGCAGTTATATTTACAGAATCAACTATTACCCAGAAATATCTTTGGGATCTATTATCTGAAAGCGGGTACAAAGATAAAATAATGCTTTTTAATGGCTCTAACAATGACCAAAAGTCTAAAGATATTTATATACAGTGGCGTGAAAAAAATAAAGATAGCGATAGGATAACTGGTTCTAAGACCGCTGATTTAAGATCTGCGCTTGTAGATTATTTTAAATCAGATGCAGAAATTATGATTGCCACCGAAGCTGCAGCCGAAGGTATTAATTTACAATTCTGTTCACTTGTAATTAATTATGATTTGCCATGGAACCCTCAGAGAATTGAGCAGAGAATTGGCAGATGCCACCGTTATGGTCAAAAGCATGACGTGGTTGTGGTAAATTTTGTTAATAGAAAAAATGCAGCAGACCAACGTGTTTATGAGCTTTTAGATCAGAAATTTAAGCTTTTTAAAGGTGTTTTTGGCGCAAGCGATGAGGTACTGGGTAGTATAGAATCTGGAGTTGATTTTGAAAAAAGAATTGCAACTATTTATCAATCTTGCAGAACCGAGGAAGAGATAAATTCAGAATTTGATAAATTACAAACAGAAATGGATGAGTCAATTCAAGAAGGAATTAAAAACGCAAAAGAAAAGCTTTTAGAAAATTTTGATGCAGATGTCCATGAAAAACTAAAAATTAATTTAAGGGAAAGCAAGGCGTATTTGGAAACCTACGAAAAATGGCTTTGGGATATTTCACAATATTTTTTAGGAGAAAATGCAGTTTATGCAAAAGACGAATATTCTTTTACTCTTAAACAAAATCCATTTCCAGAAGAGGCTATTGATGAAGGGCCTTATAAAATTGGTAAGTATGTTGAAAATGCACATATTTATCGCCCGGGGCATCCACTTGCAGAAAGAATTTTAAAAGAAGTTAAAAAAGTAAATTTAGTGAATGCAGAACTTATTTTTGATTATTCAAAATATGGTCAGATTATCTCACCATTAAAAGAATTGGTTGGTACTTCGGGAATTTTAAAGGTGTCAGAATTTACTATTGATTCCTTTGAATCAGAAGATAGTGTTTTGGTTACAGCTATAACTGATGATGGTAACGAAATTGAAGAAGATATTGCAAAGAAACTTTTTATTCTAAATGCAGATATAAGTAAAAACGAGATAGAGATAAAAGATGATATTTTAAACGAAAAAGAAAAAGAGAAAATTAAAATTATTACAGTTGATGTTACAGAACGCAATAGTGAGTTTTTTAATGATGAAGTTGATAAGTTAGATAAATGGGCAGAAGATGTAAAAAAGAGTTTGGAGCTAGAGCTACGAAAGATGGATATTGATATTAAGACAATGAAAACAAATGCTAAAAAGATATTAAACCTAGAAGAAAAAGTAAAAGCTCAAAGAGGTATAAAAGATTTAGAAAAGAAAAGAAATGATATGCGTCAAAAACTTTATCAGGCACAGGATGAGGTGGATGTGAAGAAAGATGATTTGTTGGATAGAATCGAAAGCCAGCTTAATCAAAAAGTGTCGCTTAAAACATTATTCACAATTCATTTTAAAATTATTTAAATTATGAACAACAAAAAACAAAAACTTGAGTTAACTTGGATCGGTAAAGATGAGGAATTAAAACTGGAGCCACGGATTTTAATTGAGGATCCAAAAAAATCTTATGGCGATCCTAAGTCCGAGAATATGCTTATTCATGGTGATAATTTACTTGCGTTAAAAGCCCTTGAGCAAGATTTTACCGGTCGCATAAAATGCATCTATATAGACCCTCCATACAATACTGGCAGTGCGTTTGAACATTATGACGATAATCTAGAACATTCTACATGGCTTAGTCTTATGAGGCCACGCTTAGAAATTTTAAGAAATCTTTTAGATAAAAACGATGGAAGTATTTGGATCTCAATTGATGACGATGAAAGCCATTATTTAAAAGTTCTTTGTGATGAAGTTTTTGGAAGAAGTAATTTTGTTGCTAATGTAATTTGGGAAAAAAAGTTTTCTCCGCAAAATGATGCAAAATGGCTTTCAGATAGCCACGACCACATTTTGGTTTATGCATATAACAAAACATACTGGCATCCATTTCTATTACCGAGGACAGAGGAAATGGATTCAAGATATTTAAATCCAGATAAAGACCAAAGGGGTGTTTGGACATCCAGTGATCTTACTGTTAAACGAATTACGGAGAAGGATATATATCCGATTAAATCTCCAAGTGGTAAGGAATTTATGCCTACCAGTGGACGAAGTTGGGGCGTATCTAAAGAAAAAATGAAGGAACTGATTAAAGAAAATCGTATTTGGTTCGGAGAGAACGGCACAAATATGCCGAGATTAAAAAGATTTCTTACGGAAGTGCAAGATGGGATTGTCCCTAAAACTCTTTGGTATAGGACGGAGGTAGGAGATAACCAAGAAGCAAAAAGAGAAATAAATATTTTATTTTCTGATGATCCTTTTGACACACCGAAACCTGAAAGACTTATAAAGAGAATTCTCGACCTTGGAACAAAACCTGGAGATTGGGTCCTTGATAGCTTTCTTGGTTCTGGTACAACGTCTGCGGTGGCTCATAAAATGGGAAGAAAACATATTGGTGTTGAATTTGGAGAACATGCTGATACTCATTGCCTTCCTCGATTAAAAAAAGTTGTTGATGGTAAAGATGGATTAGCATTATCAGAAACTCTAGGTTGGAAAGGAGGAGGTGGGTTTAAGTTTTATAATCTTGCACCGAGCTTATTAACTAAAGATTCTTTCGGAAATTTTGTGATAGATAAAAGCTATAATGCTAATATGCTGGCATCTGCAATGTGCAAGCATGAAGGTTTTAAATATTTACCCGATGAAAACTTTTATTGGAAACAAGGTAAGTCCACAGAAACAGATTATATTTTTACAACCACAAACTTTATAACCGCAGAACAATTAGACGCCATACACAGTGAAATGAAAGAGGGAGAGAGTTTGCTTGTTTGCGCCAAAGCATTTGCTCCAGAATGTGAAAATCATTTTTCAAATATCACAGTTAAAAAGATTCCACAAATGATTCTTGGCAGATGTGAATTTTCTAAGGATAATTATGACTTAAATATTATTAAAGCAACTGAAGCGGAAGCTGAGGAAGCTAACGAAGAATAATATGAATACAAAAGCTCAAGCAATTAAAAATAGATTAAGTTTGCGTAAGCCACAATCAGACAGTTTGGAAATATTAGAAAAGCTGGCTGATGTTTTGGAATTGAAAAAAGATGAAAATGTGGAAGCTGAATTATCTAAAGTGAGGGAGCTTTATCCAACTTGTTCTAATTTTGAGAGAGATTTTCCATCAGTATGCTTTTCTTTGGCCACTGGTGTTGGAAAAACAAGATTAATGGGAGCATTTATTACATATCTTTATATTGCAAAAGGAATAAAGAATTTCTTTGTTTTGGCCCCAAATTTAACTATTTATAATAAATTGATTGATGATCTATCTAACCCACAAAGTCCAAAATATGTTTTTAAAGGAATAGCTGAATTTGCAACCACTCCTCCAAGAATAATAACCGGAGATAATTATGCTGAAGCCAGACAAGTTCTGTTTTTAAAGTCATCTGTTAATATAAATATTTTTAATATCTCAAAAATAAACTCTGAAGTTAGAGGAGGAAGGGAGCCAAGAATAAAAAGGCTTTCAGAATATCTTGGTGAATCGTATTTTAATTATTTGTCAGAATTGTCAGATTTGGTTTTACTTATGGATGAGTCACATCATTATAGAGCAGACGCTGGGCTTAAAGCAATCAATGAATTAAAACCAATTATAGGATTAGAACTTACAGCTACTCCAATAGATACTCATAATAATAAATTTAAAAATGTTGTCTTTGATTATCCTTTAGCAAAAGCATTGCAAGATGGTTTTGTGAAAGAGCCTGCTGTGGCTACAAGAAGAGATTTTAATCCAGATCAGTATAAAAATGACCCAAAGGAATTAGATTTAATAAAAATTGAAGATGGCATAAGAATTCACGAAGACACCAAAGTGGCACTTGATATTTATTCTCGTGATACGGGCAATCGCTTAGTCAGACCATTTGTTTTGGTTGTTGCAAGAGACACAGATCACGCAAAAGAAATTAGGGACATGATTGAATCTAAAAAGTTCTTTGATGGTAGGTATAGTGGCAAGGTAATGGAAATTCACTCAAATCAAAGAGGTGAGGAGAAAGAAGAAAATATACAAAAGTTGTTGGACCTAGAAAAACCTGAAAATCCAATTGAAATAGTGGTCCATGTAAATATGCTTAAAGAGGGCTGGGATGTAACTAATCTTTACACGATAATTCCATTAAGAGCAGCCAATTCACAGATTTTAACAGAGCAAACTATTGGGCGTGGGTTGCGTTTGCCATATGGAGTTAGAACTGGAATTGAAAAAGTGGATAAGCTTACCATTATTGCGCATGATCGTTTCCAATCTATTATTGATGCAGCTAATAGTCCGGACTCTATTATTCGAAAAGATAATATTATTGAAATAGATCCAAACAATATCCCAGAGCATCAAGAAGTTGTAACTTCTTTTTCAACTATAGATGCTTCATTTGCTCAACAGGAAAAAGAAATTTCTAAAATTAAAAATGCGGGAGAAAAAGAAAAAGCCATTTTTTCTTTGGAAACACAAAGGAATATATTTGATGCGGTAAATTCTATCGGCAGTGAAGTAAAAAGCATTAATGATTTAAAAAGTAGCGAGGTGCAAAAGATGGTAATTGGGAAAATGATTGAGCGTATTGAGAATACTGCACAGCAAAATCTTTTTAAGGATAAAATTATTGAGGAAGCTAAAAAAGAGTATGATTCAGTGGTTGAACAGCTTGTTTCAAAAATTATTCCTATCCCTCGTATTTTGGTTCAACAGAAAAATGAAGTTAGTTGTGGGTTTAAGAATTTTGATTTAGATATTGCTGGATTAAATTATCAGCCAGTTTCAGAAGAGATTATCCGAAGAACCTTAAGAACAAACGAGAGTGAAGTTTTACAAAGTGAAGGAGTTGGAGTTACAAGAGACATTCCTGTAAATATTATTATTAACGAACTTATAAATTTCCCGGAGGTTGATTATGACAGAGAAGCAGATTTGCTGTATAAATTGGCAAAACAGGCAGTTGATAAATTAAAAAAGGACAAAAGCGAGGAAGATTTACAAAACATTGTAGTTTATCATAAGCGTGATATTGGTAAGTTTATTTATGCTCAATTACAGCAACATTTTTATTTAAATAGTGGAGAGTTTGATGAACCGATTGTTTTTCCTTTTACAAAAATAGAATCGCATAACTTCTCAAAATATACCACAGACAGTGTTCATCACTATACAGAAACCATTACTCCAACAAACACCATACCATCAAAAGTTTTTGGCGGATTTAAAAAAGCTGGTCATGACTTGTATAAGTTTGATTCAAAATCTGAAAAGGACTTTGCTGGAATTTTAGAGCAAGATAAAGATGTTATTAAGTGGTTAAGGCCAGCAATGTCTCAATTTTCAATTTACTGGAAGCATAATTCTCAAAGATATGTGCCAGATTTTGTTGTAGAAACAAAAGATGTAGTTTATATGGTTGAAATTAAAGCCGAAAGAGATATAGACGATAATGATGTTTTGGAAAAGGCTGTTGCTGGTAAGAAATATTGCGAAACCGCAAAGAGGTTTAATATGGAGAATTCAGGTAAAGAGTGGGACTATCTACTTATCCCGCATACAGAGGTATCTCCTAATATGAGTTTTAAAAGTTTTTGTATATGAACTACTTTAAATAATTATGATAGAAAAAATAATTAAAATATTTGGCATTGGCAGATTTGAAAGTTATATCTCAGAAGGAGATGTGTCTTTCAAAAAACTGACACTTATTTACGGAGAGAACGGAAGAGGAAAAACTACCTTGTCGGCTATTTTTAGATCTTTAAGAAGCAATGACCCGATGCACATATTAGAAAGACTAACCCTCGGAAGAAAAGATGATTCATCAATAGATATAAAAACAGATGGGAAAAACCAAATTTTTGAAAATAAAAATTGGAAAAGTATAAATAATCAAAAAATAGAAATTTTTGATGCCGCTTTTATAAATGAAAATGTTTTTTCTGGGGAAAGTGTTGAGCATGGTCACAAGAAAAATTTATACAGATTTGTAATTGGGGAGAAGGGGGTTCAGGTAGCCCAGAGCGTGGATAATTTAGACTATTTAATAAAAGAAAAGAATGGAGAGATTACAATTAAGGCATCAGAAATACAAAAATTTATATTTGGGAGCAATATTTCTATTGAAAAATTTATATCGTTATCAAACGATTCAAAAATTGAAGATTTGATACAAAAGAAAGAGAAAGCTGTTGAAATGGTAAAAAAATCAACCGCAATTATATCAAAACCGCTGATTCAAAAAATAGTTTTACCAGAATTGTTGGATATAGAAATTAAAACAATACTGGACAAGCAAATTAGTGGCATTTTAAAAGAGGCAGAGGAAAAGACGAAAAACCATATTAAAAATAGTCTAGATATAGAGGGAGAAACGTGGATTCAGAAAGGGTTGGAGTATGCTAAAAATGATAGTTGTCCTTTTTGCGGACAAAATTGTGATCACAATGATTTAATCGAAGCATATAAAGGATATTTTGACAAAGAGTATAATAAATTAAAAGACGATGTAGCAAATTCTTTAAAGAAAGTAAAAAATATTTTTTCTGAATCTGCTCTTATCTATGTTCAGGGAAATTATAATTCCAATAGTGCATCTGCTGGTTATTGGAGTCAATACATTTCTTTTGAGATGCCTGGACTATTGTTTGATGAAATACAAAGAAATTGGAAAGACGTTAGAGATTTATTAATAAGTCATTTGAACTTAAAAAATCTTTCACCATTAGAAAAAATTGAAATTAACGAAAGTTTAAAATTGGCAATCAGCAATTTCAATGGGGTGTCTGGGAAGGTTAAAAATTACAACGAAGAAATAGAAAAAATTAATAGGATTATCCAAAAAGAGAAATTAAAAATAGGAAGCGTTGATCTTGCGGGGGAAGAAAAAGATTTGGAAACACTAAAAAATATAAAAAGTAGACACAGTGAAACGGTGATTCCTTTGTGTGATGCCTATCTCAGATTAGTTGCTGAAAAAAAGACCATAGAACAAAAAAAGAAAGAGGCGAAAATCGCCCTGGATCAATACACAAAAGATGTGTTCGATAAATATCAGGATAGTATAAATAAACATTTGGATAACTTGGAAGCAGGTTTCGAAATAGTCAAAACGGAAACTTCTTATGTTGGTGGGAAGCCGAGTTCTAATTACAATATAAAAATTAATAATGTTTCGGTAAATTTGGGAGATGCAACTACCTATGGGGAACCATGTTTCAGGAACATATTAAGCCAAGGGGACAAAAATTGTTTAGCATTTGCGTTTTTTATATCTAAATTAGAGCAGGATGAAGAAATCAATAACAAGGTATTAATTTTTGACGACCCGATTAGTAGTTTGGACGGACACAGAAGGTCCTGGACAAAAGATAGGATATTGGACATAAGTAACAGATCAAAGCAATGTATAGTAATGTCTCATGATAGATATTTTTTACGTGATATTAGGGATGGTTGGAAAGATAACGAAATAAAATCATTGTGCATATTTAGAAGTAAGAAAGGCAGTGTAATAAAAGAATGGGATATTATATCAGAAACTTTAGGGGGATACTTTAATGATTTTTACAAAATATTGGGTTTTATCAATGAAGGGGCAGATGCGGGCAAGGATTTAAAATCCATTGTACAATGTATAAGACCGGTACTTGAAGGATATTTAAAAACTAAATATCCGAAAGATTTTGCGTACGACGAGTGGTTGGGTAATTTTATTGATAAGGCGGAAAAATCTATTAAAGGAGAATCTCTGTTTTTATTTTCTAAAGAATTGTTAAAAGAATTAAAAGAAATAAATGGGTATTGCAAGAGATATCACCATAAAGATAATCCCTTAGCTGATGCAGAAATTATAAATGACCAAGAGTTAAAATCGTTTTCAAAAAGGGCTATAAAATTAATATGTCAATAAACAAGAAATAATTTATGAAGCCTATAAAATGTCCAAAATGTAATGCTGGAGAGGGGAACATAGACAACGCAGATGATATGTGCGAATTGCTTGGTTTAAGCGCAGTTGAAAGGCAGTATAAAAGTTGGCTATGTGGTAAATGTAATCATTTTTTTAATGACGATGAGGCAGAATTTCCTATTATTGAATATAATCTTGAAAAAATGACTTTAAGCCAAATTGCAGATTTAATTTCCAATTCTTGGAACAATATGCCATTAAAAATAGATGAATATGTAGAGGCAATGTCTCAGATTGAAAGTATTGAAGATAAGTATGGCGACTATGAAACAGGAGCTGAAATTGTTACATATTTTTTAGCAAATGCAAAAAGTTGGCAGGGGGATATTGCAAAGGATGTTAAACAGCACTTAAATAATTTGATTAATAATTATGGTAAACAATTGGAAAAAATAAAAAATGCCAAAACTGGCCAGCCAATACAATTGACTGGTTATGCGGTTTTTGATAAAGATGGTAATGATACTGGTAAGCGATTTGCCCGTAAAGAAGACGCAGAAGAATATACAAAAGCATTAAGAGAAAGCGAAAATAATAATAAAAAAATTAAATAATAAACATATATGGCAAACATTAGTATCGATGTAAGAAAAAAGACAATTCAAGAATTAATAAACGAAGAAATTCCTTCTGGTAAATATTGGCTTCCATCATTTCAAAGACATTATGTTTGGGATTCAGACAATATTAAAGAATTACTTGATTCTATAGTTCAAAATTATCCGATTGGCGCAACCATTTTATGGAAACCATCTCCAGAAGTAGCTTCAGATATTGACCCAACTTCTATCCCAATGCTTGATGGTGTGCCGTCAAATACGCAAGACAGATATTTTGTGATTGATGGCCAACAACGCACGGCATCGCTTTTATTGCTTTTTAATAATTGGTCAATTAAGCGTGGTGGAGAAATAATAACCTGTGATCCGATTGCTTATGATCCGGTATCTAATAAATTTATGAGACATAGAAACAGGGGCATTGATTGTTCTAAAATTGTAAAAGCATTTTGTCTTCACGATGTGGATATTTTATCGGAACTCAAAAGCAATACTACTGGGGATGACTTTAACAAGATAAGATCTATGGCGCAGAAGATATTAGAGTACCCAATACCCCAATATATTATGGAGACAACTGGTGAGCAGGAAACTACCGATGAGGAAAATATTTTCTCAAAGATGGCTGAAGCATTTATTCGTATTAACAAGGAGGGTATTAGAATTGGCAATGTGGAACTTATGTTGTCTTTTATGGCTGGAACACTAAGCGGAGAATTGAAATCTAGGGTGGTTAAATTATGTAAGGAATTAGAAAATAGAGACATAATGGTTCAACCAATAATGCGTTCTGTTTTTTCAAATCTTGGTCTTTCACAAACTCAAATAGCAAAGCCAAAACAATTTAAGGCAAATATAGCAAAAATTAAAGGAATTTTAAAAGAAGATTTAGATAATCGACTCGGGGTTAGCGAGCGTTCTTTAAGGCTAACTGCAGAGTTTTTGGAAAAAGAATTTGGTATTCATAATGCAAGGTTATTGCCATCTCAGACGGCACTGATACCGCTTTCAACATATTTTGGAAAAAACAATTTTGAAAATATTGATCAAATGCCTGACTTAGACAGAAAAAATATAACTTCTTGGTTCCTCTTGGTTAATTTGAATGGTCATTATAGCTCAAGCGTTGATACAAGATTAAATCGTGATATAGAAATTATTCGTAACTCTGATAGCTTTCCATTTCTTGCCATGCAGGAAACAATGAAAGTTAGGAAACATATTGATTTTGAATATATACAAGATGGGTTAGAAAGAAATGTTGTGCGTGAGGCAAATAAAGCCTTTACTTTCATTTTGTATATTTTGCTCACAAAGAATAAGGCAGATGATTGGGGCGGTCGGCTTATTGCGTCACGTAATCTTAACGAGTTGGAAAAACATCATATTTTTCCACAAGAATATCTAAAAAAAGAACTTGAACTTGATGATGTTGAAGATCCGGCAGAAGTGGAAACCATAGTAAGCAATCTTGCAAATATAACATTTATACATAAACCGGTTAATGGATCTGTTAGCGATGCTGGTCCAATAGATTATCTTGTACAATTCATTGACCGTGCTAAACTACATTTTATTCCTGAAAATAAAGATCTGTGGACAAAAGAGGCATATAATAATGGTTTGTTTCAGGATGCTCGTATAAGGCTTATTTTTGAGGCGGCTCAAAAATATTTTCCTGATGTATTTATTGACTTTGATTATAAAGAAAATGCTGTGAATACACTAAAACTAGGCAAGAGTATTAAAAAGTCCAAGCAACTGATAGGAGAACAAACAATAGAGCACCTTGATAATATTCTTGGAGTAGAACCAGTAATAGTTTCTATTTTAAATAAATTAAAGCCAATCGACCAGGATATAATAGTGAATCGTAGAAAATCCTATATTTCATTAAGAAAAAATATAAATTTTGCTTATTTTAGGTTGAAAACAGATAAAATATGGCTCACAGTTAAAGCCCCTCACAATATTTTAGTTGATATTGTTAAAAACCACACAATTTCTGGGTCCAATGGTAGGGATGGAAACCAATATACAGATATCGCAATAGAGAATGAAAATAATTTAGATGAAGTAGTGATGGCAATACAAGAAGCGTATAAATTGCAAAAATAAAGATGCTTACAAAAACGGATTATAAAAATTATTTGGAATGCCCGATGTGGCTGTGGCTGTCAAAGTACAGGCCAGAGCTTTTGCCTGAGGAAACGTCTGATTTACAACGTAGATTTGCTATGGGTAACGAGGTTGATGCCTTGGCTAAGAAATTATTTCCAGAAGGGATTGAGATTCAGGGATACAACAAAGAAGGATGGGCAAACACACAAAAGGCAATTTTATCTGGCTCCAAGATTTTATTTCAACCCACGGTTATTGAGGGAGATTTAAGTTGCAGGGCAGATATTCTGGTAAAGAATAAAGATGACTCATGGGACATAAATGAAGTTAAAATGGCCACTTCTGCTAAGAAAGAATATGTATTTGATGTTGGGTTTCAGAAAATATGCTTTGAAAGAGCCGGAATAAAAATTCGTAAAACAAATATTATCCACATCAATAATAAATATATTCGACACGGAGATATTGAACCGGAGAAATTATTCGCAACAGATGATATAACTCGTGAAACGGATAAGCACCTTCCAGAAACTGAAGAAGGAATAAAAGAAGCACTGAAAGTTATTAAAATAAAAGAAGAACCGAGTTTGGAATTGATAAATGGATGCAATAATTCCAAAAGATGTGAATATCTGGAATGTTACTGCAACGGGATTAAAAATATTCAATCCTTGGTTAAAGATATTCAGCCAAAACATATTTTGGCATTACTTAATAGAGAAATATTAGATTCTAAAAAGATTAAGCAGAATATTTTAGATGCAGCCGGATATGTTCTGCCAGAAAAATTTACAAAGATAGATGTAGATGCTATCAAAAAAGAATTTAAAAAATTAAAATATCCGCTCCACTTTTTTGACTATGAAACCTATGGTTCGGCAATACCTCCTTTTAATGGTATGAGGCCATACCAGCAGATGCCGTTTCAATATTCGCTAATGGTGAAAGATTCTCCGGATTCGGTCGTAAGACACTTTGAGTTTTTGGCACGGACATTCGAAAACCCAATACATAGTCTCTTGGCTCAGCTTAAAAAAGAAATTGGTCCTGAAGGAAGCGTTATTGTATGGTATGCCAAATTTGAATCTGGTCGTAATAAAGAGATGGCAGATATGGAGCCTGATTTTGCTGATTTTTTAGAAGATGTAAATGACAGGATTTTTGATTTGTTGTTGATTTTTAAACATAAGAATCAGATGTATATTAAAAGCGAATTTAATAAGCTCGCATCATTGAAAATAGTTCTTCCCGTGCTTTGTCCGGAGCTTTCATACAAAAATCTTGCTATACAGGGCGGAGGAGATGCTTCGTCAAGTTGGCCCGTTTTGACGAGTGACAAAACCCCTGCAAAAGAAAAAGAACAACTGGCCAAGAATATGCTTGCTTATTGCAAAAGAGATACCGAAGCCATGGTGGGAATTATGGATAAAGTATTAAGGGATATAAAATAAACAAATAATCGTTAATATGGATAACAATTTGTTGCAAAAATTAAAAGATTGGAGAAGAGGTGCCGCCAACCTTGAAGGGGTTGAGGCATTTCAAGTTTTTGCAAATACGGTTTTGGAAAATATCGCAGAGTTGAAGCCGTCAAATAGAGATGAAATAATGGCAATAAAAGGAATTAAAGATAAGAAGTTTGCTAAATATGGGGAAGAAGTTTTAGGCATTATAAATAATAATGGCGAGTATTCAAAACTACCTGTTAATGAAAATCAAACTAATAAGCCACTTTCTGTTAGTAGATATTTAGATTTTTTAAACCGAGAGATGGTTAAGTTACGAGCTAGGATTCAAGGAGAAATTAGTAGTATAGATATAAGGGAAAAGGTTATATATTTTTCTCTTAAAGATTCAGAAGACGGGAGCGTTATTAGTTGCCTAATTTGGAAAAGTAATTATGAAATAAGCGGTATTAAATTTGAGGCGGGCATAGAAGTTATTCTTGAGGGGACGCCTGATGTATATAAATCAACTGGCAGGTTGTCATTTAAAACCTCTTCAGTCGAACTTGTTGGGGAGGGTGCGTTAAAAAAAGCATACGACCAACTTAAAAAGAAGCTTTACGCAGAAGGGTTGTTGTCTAAGGAAAGAAAAAGGGCTATCCCGACATTTCCCCAAAAAATTGGAGTGATTACTTCTCGGCAAGGAGCGGTTCTAGCAGATTTTTTAAGTAATATCGGAAATTATGGTTTTAAAATTATTATGATTGATTCAAGAGTTGAGGGACAATCAGCAGTTGCAGATTTGTTATTAGCTGTCAGAACCATGAAGAAAAAAGATATTGAAGTTCTAGTTATTATGAGGGGTGGCGGTTCTTTTGAATCATTGCAGTCGTTTAATAACGAATTTTTGGTTAGGGAAATAGCGAGCTTTACTGTTCCTGTGATTGCTGCAATCGGCCACGATAAAGATGCACCACTGGTCTCTTTAGCGGCAGATTTTGAAGTTTCCACCCCAAGCATTGCCGCCACAACACTTAGCAAATCATGGAAGGAAGCAATTATGTTGCTAGAAAAACATGAAGATAAAATTGTTGGCAGTTTTGAAAAAAAAATTGCTGATGTAGAGCAATCAATAAGGCGGTCTATGGATGTTATTTATAGAGTCAGTAATTCAATAATTGAAAAATATAAAATAATAAGAAACAAGATAGATATCTCATTTCAAAATTTTAAAAACAACTTGTCAAATACGGGCATAGTGATAGATAATTCATTCCGCAGAACTGTATTTGGATTTAAATCATTATTGTCAGCAACAAAACAGAAAAGCGAATTAAAAATTTCCTTTTCTGTTTTTCAGAGAGCGTTAGTCGATAATGGCGTCAAGGTCGATGATTATATGAAGATATCCATTGATGGGTTCAAATTATTATTTGACAAAACAAAGCAAAATTTAGAAAATTCGGAAAAAAATATTAGTCACGGTAACCCAGAACGCCAACTTAACTTGGGTTATAGTATAGCGACTATTGAAGGAAAAATAATACGAAATATAGATAATGTTAATGTGGGAGAAAATATAGACCTTAAAATTGTAAATGGAGTAATTAGCTCCGAAATAAAAAATATTAATAAAATTAATTAAAAAAATAATATGGTACAAGAACAAAAAACAAATAATTTAAATAATAATCTTAAAAGGTTGTCAGAAATTGCCGAATGGTTTGATAGCAGAGAAGAGGTTGATGTTGAAGAGGGGTTAATAAAGGTTAAGGAAGCAGTCGCTCTTATTAAAGTAAGTAAGCAAAGACTCAAGGAAATTGATAATGAATTTAAAGAAATACAAAAAGATATTGATATAGATGGCGGTGATGGTAGCGTGAATACAGGAGACATATCATTTTAAAATCAATAATTAGAATAATTATGGATATAGAAAAGGTTTTTTACAAAATAAAAAATGGCAGTAAGGCAGAAATGAATGAAGCTAAAAAAGAAATTAAGCAAAATTGGAATGCTGGCAGGGGAGATAAAATTAGAAAAAATGCCAAGATTGTCTTTAAAGAAATGGCAAGTTTTGACCAAATTAAATGTCCTATAAATCAAGCAGGATTTATAACAAGTTTAGATATGCCGTTTTTAGTTTTATCTGACGAAAACTTTGATATTTTTAAAGATTTCACTTTGAAAATAATTCAAAGTCCAAATGGTCAAGTAAGAGAAACTATAAGAAAAATATCCAGTTGGTTGTATGTTTCCCTTTCTGCAAGAGCTGTTCCTTTTTTATACCAAAGGGATATAACAGAAAAAGAAAAGCAACAAAAACAGATAGCAGAAAAACAATTTTTAAAATATGTTGAGGAAATCGAGGATCTCATTGCTAAATATAAATCTCATGATAAGACAAAATATATTGAAGACATGAAGCCATCAGTTGAGAAAAGTCTTCAAATGTTACTTCAAGACATTACAAGGGGGTTGAGTTATAAGGAAATAAAAAGGAAACATTCTGCAATCGACAAGTCCATCCCAATGGGTTTAATTGAAAAAAGATGGGAGATTGAAGATGAATTAACGCTGTTGCTAAATGAAGCAAAAAGTAGGCGTACCATTGAGGAGATAAAAGATATCATTTATAACGAAACGAGTCAGAAAGATTTACAGAAAATAATCAAAATTTTTGATACCCTATTTGATGGGAAAGATGAATTTAATCTTATTGCCCAGACAGTAAATGATGCTTGGAATTATTTTCCGCACAAATTGTTAAATGGGCAAAGTCCAATGGAAAAACTATCATAACACCAAAAATCGCTTAGCGGTTTTTGTTTTGTATCTGTCAAAAGTTTTGTATAAACATCATTCGCCTTTTTGGCGATTTTTTGGTAAAATAAAATTAGTACGTTGGGAATTCTCCCGACTTTGAAAACTAAAACTTCTGAACTGAAAGGAGAGAGTCGTATGAAAAAGTCCACAACTGTGACTTTGCAACCTGCTCAGGTGATTCTCTCTGACAAGAGAGTTCACGGCGGTAAAAATGTAGAAAAGAAAAAGACCTTAGAATTTCTGAGGTCTCACTTGCGTCGGTTGTTTACTGAAATACTTAATCTTTTTTTTAATCACGATTGGGTTTTTTGGCTAATTGGATTAGCCAATAAGAGGCTCGGCGTAATCGGGTCGGTTTTTTTAGCTTACCCAGCTAACGACGAGTACAGCGATGCTTACACCTATCGCTGGCGAGCACGAACCATGGAATGGACTCCGAGGCCCATCGGTTTCTTTTGGCAAAACGGAAAGATCGGCATCAAGTTTGCTATCTCTGCTAGTAATGGTCAATTCAGTGATTCAGCTAGCAAGGACAATCTTTGTCGTCTTGTACAAAGAATGGAGAGCCTCAGGAATCTTTTCTATGCCAAGCACAAGTCCTTTGCAGGTATTCTTCCAGGAGCCCTTTTCATGAAGAGGTTGGTGAAGGAAACACCTGAAGCCGATGTAACCGTTGAGGTTGTAAAGCAGGTGGTTAGAAAAGTAAAATCACTTGAGGGATTAAGTGAGGACACTCCGGTCATTGTGTTGGGTGGGAAAGGATTTATTGGGCGCAAAGTGGTTGCCTCGTTGCCACAAGACACTGTTTACAGTGTGGATATTGCTGGGAACAACGGTCAAAACGTTTGGCCATCCCACTTGCAAGGCAGGCCAGTGTTGCTTGTCAACATTAGCTTGAATTCTGCACTTGGTCAGTATATCCACTTGCTATGGCCGGAAGTTGTCATCGTGAACGAGGTTTATCCTGAACCATGTATGGAACTCGCTCAACAACTAAAGGCTGTTGGTTGCCACTGTTATCATGTGGTGGGAGTCAAGGCAAGAGCACTGCCTTCGTTTCCTGGTGGTTATCAAGGAGGGATTCCTTGTTGTGCTGCTTGGCAATCGGAAAAGATGGAGGCTTTGTTTAAGCGAATTGTATAGGGGCTTTGTCACGGATTTGACATCGCCCTTTTTTATTTTTATTTAAATTTGTTGTATAATAAAACAATATGTTTTCCTTTTTATTAGATCCCATAAATATATCTCTTATCATAACTGCTTTATTAAATCTCTCATTAGGAGTGCTGATTTTTATTAGCGGAAGAAATAAAAAAATAAATAATGTATACAGTTTAAACATCGTGGCGATTATCAGTTGGGTAATGGCTATGTTTTTTTATCGATCCTCACCGCCAGAAACTAATCTGCTTTGGTGTACAATTTTGTATGTTACCCCAACATTAATCGCTAGCAGTTTTTTGTATTTCACATATATTTTTCCATCGCAAAAAGAAAAATATATTTGGTGGAGAACGATTTTGATTTTTGGTATTAATTTGGCGATAATAGTTATGGTGATTTGGCCAGGATTTATAATAAAGGAAGTTAATATCAGGAGTGGACAGGAGAAAGAAATAATTTTCACAACATATTACTGGTTTTATTTTTTATACACTTTGTTATTTTTCTCTTTTGGGTTTCTACGACTTTTTATAAAATATTTCAGAAACAAGGGGATAGAACGTTCACAAATAATATATCTTGCAACAGGATATTCGTTAGCTGCGAATCTTGCTTTCGCAACAAATTTAATAATGCCGTGGCTTGGATCTTTCTTTTTAAATTGGCTAGGTCAAGTACTCACTTGCATAATGGTAGCTTTTACTACTTATGCAATACTAAAATATCGCTTAATGGATATCAGGATAGTGGTTAGAAAAGTAGCTGTATATTTTTTGTCTGCCGGGTTTGTCTATGGAGTATTTTATCTGATGGTATGGTTTTATAACAAGGCTTTTGGTAGCGTTTATAGCAATGGAGCATATTTATTGGGATTGCTTATCGCCCCATTATTTGTTCTGCTTTTTGCTTGGTTGAATAGTGAGATTAAAATTGTTGCCAATAAATATTTATTTTTTAGTTTGTATAGTCATCAAGAAACAATTGCCAAACTTACCGATGATCTTACTAATTCAATTGATTTAAGTAAAATCGTAGATTCTATCGTAGATAGCATAAAAGAGGCAATGCAGTTAGATAGAGCGGGAATTTTATTGATAGATCAAAGTGGATTGGTAATAAAATATAAAATTGCCAAAGTGATTGGATTTAATGAAAATAATGGAATAAGTTTGGTGCAGGATAACTTTCTAACACATTATTTGCAGGAAACAAAAAAACCATTAGTTAGAGACGAAATACAAATAATCGCTAAGGATTTAAAAAATATAGAAGAGAAACAAAATTTTGGTCAGTTGTCAGAAAATATGAAACATATTGAAGCGTCTTTATGTTTGCCAATGATAATTTCAAGTAAATTAATTGGAATTATTGTTTTGGGGAACAAAGTTTCTGGAGACGCCTACACTAAAGAGGACTTAGAACTTTTAATCACTCTTTCAAAACAGGCCTCAATTGCCATTGATAACGCAAGGTTATATAAAGAAGTTCAGGATTTTAACAAAACTCTTCAACAAAAAGTTGACGAGCAAACAAGCGAAATTAGACAGCAAAAAGAAAAAGTTGAAAGAGCTTTTGAAATTGAAAAGCAAGCCCATGAGGAATTAAAACGAGTGGACGAAGCAAAAACCCAATTTATGACCTTAACGCAACATCATTTGAAAACGCCGTTAACTTCAATGCTAGGATATTTAGATTTGTTAATAAAAAATGAATACGGCAAGGTTTCGGTAAAAATAAAAAAAGTATTAGGAAATTTATTACTTTCTACTAAAAACGAAATAAAAATGGTCAATGATATTTTAGATGTGTCGGGGTATCAAATAGGCAAGGAAATTATAAACTTAGAAAGTGGAGTTAGTATGGAATCTATGTTAGAAGAAATAGTAAACGAGTTAGATATTCAGGCAAAAGAAAAAGGCATATATTTGAAAATCGAAAAACTAGAAAATATTCCCACAGTTTCAATTGATAAAAGTAAAATAAGAATGGCTTTAACAAACATTATTGATAATGCTGTGAAATATACCACGCAAGGCGGAGTGACAATAAGTTTAAAATCAGAAAATAATAAAATGTTAATTTCCATAAAAGATACCGGCATTGGAATGTCAAAAAATTTGATTGAAAATTTATTTAATCAAATTTTTCACAGAGGTCAGGGAGCCCAGAAATTATTTGCTACAGGAAAGGGTATAGGGCTTTTTCTTTCGGGAAAAGTTATAGAGGGTCATAATGGCAAAATTTGGGCCGAATCAGATGGCGAATGCAAGGGTTCTGTATTTTACATTGAACTACCAATAAATAAATAAAACTATGCAAAAAATTAAAATCGCAATCGGGACAACCTCTGAATCAAAAATAAAATATCTAAAAGAAGTTTTAAAAGAATTAAAAGTTAAGGCAGACTTGATTTCCGTTGGAGTAAAAAGCGGTGTTCCAGAACAGCCGAAAACAACGCAAGAAACTGAAAAAGGTTCCATAAATCGAGCCGTGGAAGCTTTTGAAAAGGTTAAGGATGTTGATTTTGCTATGGGTATTGAAGTCGGTTATCATAAAGAGCAAAACGGCTATGAAATGTTTTGCTGGGTGACAATAATTGATAAAAATGGTTATCAAATATCAAATCAAAGTCACAAATTTTTACTTCCAAAATACTATCAGGATGTTTTAGAGAAAGATTTTTATGTAAATGAACATTTAGATGGATTTATCAAAAACAAGAAAAAAGTTTTGTACGCAAAAAAGCAGATTGATGACATCGTTCGTTACAGAAAACCATTTATTGAAAACGCCTTAAAACACATTTTAATCCGTTATTTAAATAAAGAAGATTTTTAGTTCGTGGGTAGTAAAAAAATATATAAAGGCTGGATTTGATTTTAAAGATAAAAATAACAAGTAAGGTAATAAAATATTTTGAAGTAACAATAGAGTCTATTAGGAGAATAATAAATATTATCAGAGGGAATACAGTAAGAAAAAGGATTTAGATTATTGTTTGAAATTTTAAAAAAATAAAAATATGCGCCTATATTTATCATCATTTAAATTTGGGAATCATATAAACACACTTAGGGAACTAGTGGGAGCGGGCAAGGAGGCTGTGGTTATTCTTAATGCCCGTGACTGCAAAGAACCAGAGAACAGAAATCAGTATTTAAAATGGGAAATTGAAACACTAAACGGCATCGGATTTAATGCCAAAGAATTGGATTTGAGAAATTATTTTGGAAAAGAAAAAGAGTTGGAGGAATTTTTAAGAGAAAAAGATTTAGTTTGGATTGATGGTGGCAATACTTTTTTACTTAGAAGAGCGATGAAGCAAAGCGGATTCGATAATATTATAAAAAAACTACTCAAAGATGATAAAATTGTTTATGCTGGATTTAGTGCCGCCTGCGTTGTGCTCCAAAAAGATATGCACGGTTTAGACTTAGTTGATGATCCCAATATTGTTTCTGATGGATATGAAAACAAAACAATATGGGAGGGTTTGGGTCTAATAGATTTTTACCTGGCTGTGCACTATAAATCTGCCTACATAGAATCGGCTATGGTAGATAAAGAGGTAGAACTCTGTGAGAAAAATAATATTCCATACAAAACTTTGCGGGACGGAGAAGTATTGATTATTCATGGAAATAAAATGGAGATAATATAAATAAAAGTTTATTTATGGCAGACGAGGCCGTAGAATTAAAGGATGATTTATAGGATAATTTAAGATTGTGCGACAAAATCAGCCCGAGTTTGATACTCGGGCTTCGTTTTTAAAAGGTTGACTTTTTGTGTTAAACATTGTAGCTTAAAGTTGGTTCGTCAAGAGTGTTTCTTGTCTTTGACAATTTAAAGGAGAGGCATATCATGATCAAGCCATTGAGAGAAAAATATGATCTAGTTCTTATAAATACCCCTATCATAGATTACTCTGTGCAGGGGTGTGGTAATCCCGAAAATGTGCCACCGCTGGGGCTTATTAGCATCGCTAGCTATTGTAGCGTCAGGGGGTTTAGCGTTGGTATCCTTAATGCCAACTTGCTCAAATTAACTCATCAGCAGATTGTGGATGAAGTCAACGGGTTGGAGACTAGATATGTGGGGTTAAATGCCTTTTCGGAAAATATCGATTTGGCCCTAAAGATATCTTCCGGAATTGACCACCCCGTTATTTTGGGCGGCATTCACGCAACCCTTGCACCCGAAGAAGTTATCAAGAGATGCCCTTCACTTTATGCCGTGGTCAGAGGTGAGGGCGAGGCGCCAGTTGCAGAAATGCTGGCTGGCAAAACCAGAGAAGATGTTCCAAACATTGTGTTTTACAGGGAGCATGAAATCTCCGCAAACCCTATGTGTGGATTTCTCGACCTGAGTCAACTTCCGTTGCCAGTCTCAGATTTTCTTGAAGTAACCTCTGAATATTTTTTGGTGACTTCTAGGGGTTGTCCCCATGAGTGTTCCTTTTGTGCGGCATCTGCGCTCTGCGGAAGAATCGTAAGATTTATTCCAATGGACAAGGTTGTCGACGAAATGATGATGGCTCACAACAAGGGTGCATCTCGTTACAATTTTCTTGACGATCAGTTTCTTGTTTCTCCTGGTAGAGTACAAGAGTTTACAATTTCCCTTAAGAGATCTAAACTCTTCGGAAATATCAAATGGAAAGGAACGGCAAGAACGGATGGCATATTGAAGATTGATGATGCATTGCTATATGAGCTTAGAAACAGCGGGGGAAATTTAATCTCTATTGGGATTGAGTCTGGGTCTCAAAGGGTACTCCAAATGGTTCGCAAAAGAACAACCAATGATATGGTGAAACTCGCCGTATCAAATTTGGTGAAGTCCGGGTTCATGGTAAAGGGATTTATAATGCTTGGATTTCCTGACGAGACCTACGAAGAAATGATGGAGACCAGAAATCTGGTAATGCAACTCGGCGAGATCGGAATGACACGTATCAACGTTTCGGTTCTCCGTCCTTATCCGGGGACAGAGATATACCGTCGTCTTCTTGACACAGGATATGCTCCTGAAGACATGTTTTACTATGTTGATAACGGTGTTAGCGAAGCACACGCTCGTGGATTTTGCCATCGTCTCAACGATAAGGTCCGCACATCTCGACTTTCGGGCGGTGAGGTACGAGAAGTTGCCAGACAAATTATTGATGACTTCAATGATAGGTTTGGCGAAAAGTAGTATCAAAAAGTGGTTTTTACCCAAGAACCACTTTATTTTTTATAATAAAGCCACAAGCAGGACAGTTGATTTTTTGGGTTTTTTGGGTTATATTATATATACAATTAACGACTTAATACTACGAGCGCAAGCTCGCAGATAATAATTATGAATAATATAGAATCAAGTAGAAATCAAGAAAGAGATGAAAGGATAAAAAAGCTTGAATTATTGAAGAAAAATGGTGTTTCTCCATATGCTAGTAAATTCGATAAAAAACAGAATATTTTAGAAGTAAGGAATACCGCTATTGGCTCTAGTGTACAAACTGCGGGAAGAATAATGCTACTTCGCAACATGGGAAAAATGACTTTTTGCCGTTTGCAGGATTTTTATGGAAAAATTCAAATAGTTTTTAAAGAGGATATTATCGGGAAGGAACAATATCGCCAATTCATTAATATGCTTGATATAGGGGATTTTATGGGTATATCTGGGGAGATATTTAATACAAAGAAAGGTGAGTTGTCAATTCTTGTTAAAAATTACTCGTTTTTAAGCAAGGCCTTACGACCGTTGCCAGAAAAATGGCATGGCATAAAAGATACTGAAATTAAATATAGAAAAAGGTATTTGGATTTGATAATGAACGAATCTACAATGGATCGCTTTAAGCTTAGGAGTAATTTTATTTGGGAGTTAAGAAAGTTTTACAAAGAAAATGGTTTCGATGAGATAGAAACACCAATTCTTTGCAATACGCCTTCTGGCGCAATAGCTAAGCCTTTTAAGACTCATTATAACGCCTTAGATATAGATGTTTTTTTACGCATAGCACCAGAGATATATTTAAAGGAAGCTATTATCGGTGGTTACGAAAAAATTTTTGAAGTTGCAAGGTCATTTCGAAATGAAGGTGTCGACTCTAGTCACTTGCAAGATTTTACGATGGTAGAGCATTATTGCGCTTATTGGGATTTTGAAAAAAACATGGATTTTACCGAAAAAATGTTAACAAGCTTGATATCAAAATTTAAAGGTACGCTTAAATTTGAAATCATCAATCGAGAAGATAGACTTGTTGAAGTTGATTTTGCTTTACCATGGAAAAGAATAAGTTTTAAGGATGTTATTTTAAATGATTGTGGAATTGACATAGACAAAGAAGATACCGTTGAGAAGCTTCGTGGTGCTGTTAATAATAAAAAAATTATGATTGATAACATTGATATGTTGGGGAGAGGAAATTTAATAGATGCCCTTTACAAAGAAGTGTCTAGAAAAAAAATAATAAATCCCACTTTTTTAATAAACCATCCTGCAGATATATGCCCGCTCGCACGTAGAAGCGACAATAATCCTATGAACACAGATAGGTTTCAACTTGTCGTAAACGGATGGGAAATTGTTAATGCTTATAGTGAATTAATTGATCCTATTGATCAAATGAACCGTTTTGCTGAGCAAACAAAAAATCGTGAACTTGGCGACGAAGAAGCTATGATTAAAGACGATGAATATGTTGAGGCCATGGAATATGGAATGCCTCCGGTTTCTGGTTGGGGAATGGGCGTTGATCGAGTCATTGCCTTATTAACTCAACAGCCGAATTTAAGAGACGTAATATTATTTCCACTTTTGCGCCCAAAAACAAATGAAAAATAATATAGATATTGAAAATGTTTTTGAAAAACCTGCATATTTTAGGGAGGCCATTTTGAATCAGAAGAATTTGATTCAAAATAATAAATCTGATTATTTGGGCAAGTCCATGATATGCGTCTTTTTTACTTCATATTGCGGAGTTGGATGTCCATTTTGTTTTTTTAAATCTCCATATCCTACAAAAGATAGTGATATCAAAAACAAGTTTAATGGAGAAGGACTGGAAAAATTTATAAATTTTGCAAACAAAGCCAATCTTGGATATTTGCAAATTTCGGGTGGCGGAGAACCATTTTTGGAAAAGGAAGCTATTTTGAGATGCGTAGAAGAAGTCAATACAGAGCGTATTATTTTGGTAACAAGTGGTATGTGGGCCTATGACAAAAGTAAAGCCGAAGAATATCTATCAGAAATAGAAGAATCAATCAAAAAGAGAAAAACAAAAACACGTGTTTCTATCAGAGTAAGTATAAGTAGTAGTCATAGCATAAAGCTTAAACACCATCCGTTAGTGAATCTACTGCAGATATTTGAAGATAAATACAAAGATAATAAAGATTTTACATTACAATTAAAAATTTTTAATGGTGATAATACATTAGAAGATTATTTAAAACAATTTTTTAAAAATTATAGACTTGAGAAATTTGGTAAAAATAAATCCGACGATAACTTTATGATAAAAGTTATGCCTTGGAGATTAAAATTAACACTTGAATCAGGCTATTCAGTCATTATTGGTTGTTCAAGAGTTTTTGATCCTTCATTGAGACCAGATTTACTTGATAGAAAATCTATTAAGAAAACCATAGATGTCTATAATAAAGACCTAAAACAGTCTCAAAATTATAATCCATCAATCATATATAACTCAAAAGGTGGGCATGGACTGGATTGGATTGTAGAATATAACGGCAATGTCTGTACTTGGCAAAATCGTGTTCAAGACAATCTTTTGAATATTTATGAAGATGATTATGATAAAGTTTTTGATGAGACAATATCTGATTTAATGACTCTATCGTTAATTGAGAAAGGATCTAAGTATAGAGAAAAGATAATATCTGAGGTATCCCCAAAAACAGTTACTTTGATGAAAGCTGTTAGCATAAGGGATTATGCCGGAACGCTTTTGTTTGAGGATGAAAAAATAAGGCTATATTATAATTTACGGGTGCTACAGGATTATGTAAATGAAAACAGAATAAATAAATCTGTTCTATCCAAACTTCCAATAGCGATACAAGACGCTCTTAAGTTAGATATAAAAAATTTAAAAAAACTCTATAAAAAATCAAGCTATTCGATATTAGATCAAGAGTTAAAAAAGATGCAAGATATTAGTAAATTCAGAGATTTTTTAGAGTTGGTAAAACTTGGACATTATGAAATTTCCAAGATAAATGTAAAAAAAGCAATAGATCATTACAATAAGATAAATCATATAAACAAAATCAATAATTTTGACGATATTGAATGTGAGCAGGGTCAAAACGCAGAAAAGAGATTTACAGAAAGGTTTATGTTTATTAAAGATTTTAAAAAAAATAAAAAGGACACAGTTATTAATAATAAATATATATATTTATTTCGCCATGCAGAGACAAATTGGAATGTGGAAAAAATAATAAAAGGCCAGATAGAAGATGGACATGCAGTATTTACTGCTAAAGGCGTGCAAGAGATAAGAAATCTAGAAATGTTTTTTAAAGAAAATAATATAGAAAGAATTTTTTCATCAGATCTTGAAAGGGCTCTAGATACAGCTATTTTAGCAAATAAAGAGCCAACTATTCCTATGTCTTTTCATAAAGAACTGCGGGGATTTAACATGGGTAAATATCAAGGTCTTCATGCCGAGGATTTTTTAAAAGAAAAAGATGTGATTGAGGCTTTCAAAAATTATGACAAATCCATTCCTGGTGGCGAAAGCATAAATCAATTAAATAATAGACTAATATCGTTTATAGAAAAAATAGCCATTGAATGTTCTTACAAAAATATAGCAATAATAACACACGGTGCAGCTATTAGTAATTTAAAAGCATTTATTTCAGGAGATAATTATATTGATATAGGTAAATGCTTTTTATTATACTCAAATAATACTTTCAAAATTATTGAATCACAAAAGATACCAAGTGGTGTGTCGTAATTCAGAATTATTTATGAAAATTATTAAATCTAAAAAAAAGTTATACAGTTTAGCCGAAAGAGAGAGGTGGGACGAGAACTCTTTCGCCCCGGTTGAAGATACAAAATTAACAATCGAGCTCGATGACTGCAATAGAATTGAGTGTGCTAATTTTAGAGTTTCCAAGGACAATACGATTGAAAATCATGCATGCATTTCAACGCAAGCTGGGTGTAAACAGGGGTGTAAATTTTGTACTTCCGGATTGAGAGGTTTTAAACGAAATTTAGAAGTAAATGAAATAATCGGACAATTAGAATTGCTTGCCGAGACGAGTCAAATAACATTTGATAAAGTTCTATTAATGGGCGTTGGCGAGCCATTGGATAATCTAAAAAATGTAATTGAAGCTATTGAAAGGATTTACGGCAGTTCATTTTTTAACAAAAAGAGACGCATTTCCATAGCAACCTGCGGTCTTGCTGGTCAAATAGATCAATTATCGAATATTAAGGTTCCAATAGATTTATGGATTTCTTTGCATGCTGCTACAGACAAAAAGAGGGAAAAATTAATGCCTATCGCTAAAATCCACCATCTTAAGACCATCTTGGTTGCAGCAAAAAAGTTTTCGGAAAAAAATCAAAACAGCAGAGTCTGGTTAAATTATATGATATTTAATAAATTTAATAATTTTTCAAAAGATGCAAAAGACTTATCAAAATTACTTAAGGGTACAGAGAAAAATTTCAACTTATTTTTGACTATTCCTAACTGTGATTGCCTTGGTTTTCATAAAGCAAACGAACAGCAAATAGAAGCTTTTAGAAAAAAATTATTAAACGAAGGTGTTGAAAACAGGATATTAAAATTTATTACCGCTGGTAATGATATTGAGGCTGGGTGCGGGGAATTTTTATTTATACCGAACGAATCTAAATAACCGTATTTTTTCGTTTACATTTTATATTCAAAAAAGGTAAAATAAAATATGGGATAGGGGTGTTAGCATTATTATAAATAATCAGGGCAAGATTCTTGTTTTAAGAAGGAATTCTGCTGAATATTATGTAGGTCTCTGGGATTTTCCCGGCGGGACGGTAGAAAAATTGAATAAAAATTATGATAAAAATAGTTATATTTGATTATGCTGGTGTGGTGAAGAAATCTCGGGAATTATCATTAGATATTGTTGATTTATACAAAATTTCTGTTGAAGAATACGAAAAATTTATTCCTCAGTTAAAGCCAATTATAGAAAAATTTTATAAAGGCCTTATAGGCGAGGAAAAATTTTGGATAGAATTTTCTGGTGCGATGGGCAAGGTTGTGCCGGAAAAATGTAGAGAGAATGCTAAAAAAATATATAAGGATAAACTTGTGTTCTTCCCTGAAGTAATTGGGTTAATTGAGAAGTTAAAAAGCAAGGGATTTCGATTATCAATTTTGTCTAATATGTTTCCTTATCAGGCAGAAATAATTAAGGAAATAAACGGATGCTCCCTATTTGATGATATTTTTTTCTCCTGCGAGAGGGGACTTAAAAAACCGGATTTGGAATTTTATGAATTAGTAATTAGAGAAATGAATGTCATGCCACAAGAGTGTCTTTTTATTGACGACAAAGAAGAAAATCTTTTGCCAGCTGAAAAATTAGGAATGGAAACAGTTCTAGCAAAAAAACCAGTTCAAATCGTCGAGGATGTCTGGGCGATTATAAAATCGGAAAATAAAATTTAGACAATACGGATGCTATTATTCTCAGGAAATATTAATTAATTGAAAAATTTACAATTCAATGATAATATAAAATTAACAATTTAATAATTCGTGCCTAACCCTTATGAGAAATTATAAGGTATGGCATAAATCGCATCGAGCTTAAAGATCCCATCATCAGGATCGCTCGATGCGTCATACTTGGAAACTTGTATGGAGTCGCAAGACTCAACTGGTGGTGGGTTTTTTGTTTATAAAACATAAAAATATGAAATTATTTTGTAAAAAATGTGGTAGCGAACACAACATAGAGAAATGGGGGCATAGTTATTGCCCTAATTGTGGTGTTGCTTATGATCATGTGATAATTGGTGAGATAAAAGAAATTGAAAATTCCCCTTTATACTTAAAAATATGTGAAATTCATAATCAATGGACAATAACAAACGGTAAAAATAAGGAATATGATTTGATTTCAAAAATAGCATGGATTGCAATTTTACGTTTGGTAAATGATTTTAGAGACCAAATAGCATATAAATTTCGTAACAGCGATGATACATTTAACGAGCTTATTCTTAAATATCAAGAAGAACTAGGCCTTATTATTATCGGATTTATTATTGATGGTTATTTTGCTTGGATTGCAGAGCAAATTATAAGTGGCAATGCTATTAATCCATCGCAAGTTTCTGAGGAGGAGCAATTTATAGGTGAATGTTGTAATAATTATGATAATTTCATCTATAAAGATTTTTTTAAACATCTGCAAGGATCTAATGACAAGGGAGTTTTTTCAAAAGAATCTGCTCGCATATTCTCGTATTACGCCGGTTTTGTATGGGGTGAATTAAGCAAAAGGGACAATGTATCTGAATTAAGTGAATTTTTTACCGAGATATCAAAAACCTGTATAGCGGCAATGATTGCGGGATACACAGTAGCTATTGAAGATAATAAATATCGTAAATAAAATTCATGAAATGTGCAAATTGTAAAAATGAAATAGCTTCTGGCGAAAATTTTTGTGGTTTTTGTGGTATGGAAAATATAGATGTTAATGAAAAGAGTAGCATTTTAGAAGAATTAAAAATGAAAGGGGAGTCTAACGATAACGGTATGGTATTAAAAATAAAAAATATGGAAGAACAAACTAATGAGGTAACAGACAAAAAATCTCCTTTTGAGAAATTTTTTATTTTAATATTTCTAGCTGTTTTTATTGTTATACCAATTGGATGGTCTATTTGGTATGATGCAACCAAACCACCTGATATTCCACGATGCAAAGAAACACAAAAGAAAAAACAGGTTATAACAAAGCTTGATGGTGGCACCACATCAGTAACCACTGAAACAGTTAATGGCTGCGAATATCCAGATGGTTCATTTATCGAATATCCAAACTAAATATAATTATGAAAAATAAAATTATCTACATTAGCATAGTTTGTGCAGTTGTTATTTTAGGAACGGGATTTTTTGTTTATAAAAGCTTTGTATCAAAACAATTTATTGTGCAACAAAAATGCCCTGATGATTATGGAATAGATGATGCTGGCTCTAAAGAATATTTAGCAGACTTTGATAAATGGGCAAACAATTTTTATAATACACATCCTAGAGCAACACTTTCAGAATTTTCTGAGGCAAGATACCAATTTTGGGTAGATAATAATTGCACAGCTGCACTTCAAAGATATAAGGATGCAAAAGAGGGTAGGGCAGATCCCAAATCTTTAGAGCAGATTGAAAGTATCATACGAGGTGCAATAGACAATCATAAATATTATAGTGAGCTTGGATTTTCATTTGATTATCCAAACGATATGTCAGTTATGAGTGATCCAGAAGATCCTCGTTTGTATATTATTCCTAATTCGTATAAAGGTAACGACAACGAAACACTAACCGCAGTAGTAATAAGTGCAATGTTAAATGACCCTCAAATGACACCATTAGAATGGCTAAACAGCCCAAATTCTGGAGCTGATATGTCTAAAGGATATAGTAAAATAGATATAGATGGCCAAGAAGCAATTGTAATGAATGGCGGTGCTTGGATTGTGGTTAACACGCCAGACAATATACGCCAGCTGAGTATTGCAACTTTACCGCCTCAATATCCTAGCGAAACATTAAGAGCGAAAATGAACAGTATTGTGAACTCTATTATTTTTGCTAGATAAGGGTAATTTTTTTATGTATGGTGAAAGTTTTGCACAGCTTAGGTTGTGTTTTTTGTTTTATAAAAATGCTAAAATATAATAATTTATTATTAAATTAAATTATTAAAATTAAAATTTACAATTATATGATTGCAAAAATACAAAAGAGTTTATTGTGGCTCTTTGGGGCAATGTTTTTAGTGCCCGAAATTTTATGGAGTCCAGTTAGTAATTTTATTTATATATTTATTGACAATAGTGACCCAGCTAAACCATTAAGGCTAAATTTCTTAACAGAGGGTAATCCAACTAATTTGTACCGTACCATTGTATTCATGCAGTTAGCGGGTCTTTTTAGTTTTTTATTTCTATTAATAAAAAATAAACGGGGTTTGTTTAGGGGCTGGTTATTCTATATCTTGTTGCTTATTGATATTACATTAATATTATTAACATTATTTGTTTTTTATTTAATAACCTTTTTCCATATTAATTTTGGATAGAAGTATTTAATGATGAACTTTTTAAATAACTATTATAAAAAAATATGAAAATACAATTTAAAAATAGAATAATATCATTTTTAATTTTATTGTCGTTATTTGTTCCTTTGTTATCAAACGCATGGATTATGGTTCCTTCAAATAATATAACCATAGATTTAACCACGCAAGGATTAGAGGGCAATTTTCACTTTACAGTAAAATCACAATTATTAACTTGTGATCAAGATGGCAATAATTGTCAAAGTAGCTGGGTTGACTATGATCAATTTGATTTGCAAACGCAAGGTTTATTGGCAACAAAAACAATATCTCTTGACCAAGGAAATTATATGATAACTCAAGATGAATTGCAGGGATTAAACTTACAACCCATAACTTGCATTAGTGATTTCGTGCCAGATATTTATACCCCTTGGATACACGATAGTTTTATTCAACAAGAAAATGGAATAGCAATTTATCCAGCTGGAGTGTGGGAGAATATTGTTTGTAGTTTTAATAATAAAAAAGTTGCAGATAAAACGCCCGTTTTAATTGTTCCGGGAATTATGGGAACAGAAATGAAAAACGGAAGTGAGTTGTTGTGGCCAGATATTCTAAGGATGTCATATACTATAGGAGATGGGTTCATGGATCCACTATCATTTAATAAGGATTTGACTCCAAGTAATAGTAGTGTGTCTACTGGAAAAGTGGTTGAAAATCCAGATAAACTAGCTGATTATACAGAAGGATTAAAAAAGGAATTTGTTGATCAGGGCTATATTGAAGGCGAAACTCTTTTTACTTTTCCGTATGATTGGAGATATGGAATTAGTGGGGAATTTGCAGATGGCACGACTAATGTGGATCTTTTGAAAAATAAAATTGAGATTATTCTAGCTCAAACAGGTAAAGACAAAATTGAAATTGTAGCTCATAGTATGGGTGGTATTTTAACCAAGAAGTATGTAATAGATAACTCAGCTAATCACAAGATAAATAAGGCAATATTTGTGGGAGTGCCAAATTTGGGTTCTCCTGAAGTTGTAAAAACCCTGATACAAGGAGATAATATGGGTATTCCTTTTTTAAGTGACTCTGAGGTTAAAAAGATCTCCGAAAATATGCCAGGTGCTTATGATTTAATTCCAAGTCAAACTTATTATGATAGTTATGGCAGTTTTATAAAAACAATTGAGTATGCTGGTTTAACCAAAATAGAAAAAGATTTAAACTATCAGGAAACAAAAAGTTTTTTGGTAAATGAAAATAATTTAAATTCCACAGCATTAACCCAAGCAGAAAGTTTACGTTCAGATAATTTTGATACTTACGATATTAAATCCACAGGTATCGATTTGTATAATATAGTTGGTTGCAAATCTTCCACAATGACAAAATTTATCAAGAGCAAAAATACAAACCCATTGCAAACATCAGTCATAACTTATGATATTCCCGAAACAGGCAATGGAGATGGCACAGTGCCAATTAATAGCTCAAACAGCGTAGGTGCAAGTAATGGTAATACTTTTTATACAATAAAAACAAAGCATAGTGATATGCTTTCAGGAGAAGGTAGCAAACAAGAGATTGTTAATTTAATCGCAGGAACTAATTTAAACACAGGAAACAATGTAATAACAAAAGCAGTGTTAGATGCAAATCCTGAAAAGTGCGAATTAAGTGGCTGGTGGCTGAAATGGTTTAGCCCCGTGACAATTGAGATAACAGACCAAAGCGGAAATCGTAGTGGAATAGCAACAGATGGAAGCATTCAAAACCAAATCCCAGGAGCCAGTTATGATTTAATTGGAGATCACAAATTTATTTTTATTCCAAATGATGAAAATCAAACTTATACAATAAATTTTAAGGGGGATGATGCAGGGACTTATACACTGATAAACTCTCAAATAACAAATGGTCAAACCACAAAAACAGAGAGTTTTATTAATTTATCAGTTACATCACAACTTACGGGTACAGTAAATTTGCCTGGGGTCGCCTCCCAGACAACTTTAACAGTAAAAGAAACTCCAACTTCAGAATCACAAGTAATTTATCCTACGCCAGATGATATCATTGCTCCAGAAGTAATAATTGAGTTTGATCCAGCTAAAAAAGATTTAAAGTTTACTGGTAAAGATAATGTTTCAACTTCATCTGAAATTACAAACACAGATAAAGATGACACAATCACTTTAACAGACAAAGCAGGTAATATAACAGAAATTAAACTAAAAGATAAAAATAGAAAAATTACAATGAAAGCTGAAATTAAATCAATAAAGTATAATGGTAAGTTAGCCGACACCAGCAAAAACAAAATGGCATTTTTATGGCTATATGACAAAAATAAAAATCTTAAAATGCTTTCGCAATATGTAGCTTCCAAAAAAGATTATAATGTGCTGGCAGTTTACAACGGTAAAAATACAACATTGATTGGTAAAGATGCTTCAGGCAAAATACTTAAAACTGAGAAAGGTTTAAAGATTCTCAAAGTCACCACAAACAACGGAGACCTAAATTGGAGTTATTAGTGTAAATCTTGCATAATCTTATATAATCTTATATAATCAAAATATAAGGCAAATAAGGTAATTTTATGAATAAATTTGAACAAAGATTTAATAGCATACCGCCTGAAACATGGGCGAAAATTGCAAAAATAGATGGGCTAAATGGCCAGTGGATTTCGGGCGTTAAATTGGATGCCCAGGTTTTAAGTCGTCTGAAAAAATCTGTTTTGATAACTTCAACGGGATCTTCAACTAGAATTGAAGGATCAAGGCTTTCAGATGAAGATGTCGAAAAACTGATGAAAGGGATTGATATTCAAAAGTTTACAGACAGAGACATCCAAGAAGTTAAAGGCTATTTTGAATTACTTGAGAATGTTTTTAACTCATATAAATCAATTAAGTTTTCGGAGAACACCATAAAGCATTTCCATCAGGAATTATTAAAATATGTAGAAAAAGATAAGCTCCACCGAGGCGAATATAAAAAACAGGAAAATAAAGTTCATATGGTAAACGAGAAAGGTGAGTCAATAGGAGTTTTGTTTGACACAACTCCTGCATATTTAACTCCTAAAGAAATGCAGGAATTATGCGAGTGGACAGAACAAGCACTTGTTGAGAAAAAATATCATCCTTTGCTTGTGATTGCTAATTTTCTTGTAGAGTTTTTGCAAATTCATCCTTTTTCAGATGGAAATGGCCGCATTTCAAGAGTGCTCACAAACTTACTTTTGCTAAAGGATGGGTATTTGTATATGCCTTATGTTTCACACGAAAAAATAGTTGAGGATAATAAGCCAGAATATTATCTTGCTTTAAGGCAAAGCCAAAAAACATTTAAAACAAATGATGAAAGCATTTTGCCTTGGCTTAATTTCTTTTTAGATATTTTCACAAAGCAGTCTGAAATGGCCATTGAGCTTTTGTCAAAGGAAAATGTAGAGAAAATTCTTTCGGTGAAACAATTAGCTGTTTGGAGATTTTTGCAAACAGATAAAGAAATATCTCCAGGCGAAATTGAAAGAGAACTTAAAATTGCCAGACCAACAGTTAATCAAGCATTAGTTAAACTTTTAAAGCTTAGGAAAATTGAGAAGATCGGGCAGGGCAGTGCTATAAGATACAGAAGGCTTTAACCATAAGCTAAAACAATAGTGAGTAGCGGGGTGGGGTAAGTAATTTAATAGAGTTTGGCTTGTGTTTGTGACAGATCTGGAATAAAGAAACTTTCGTCAGTGGTTTGCCAAAAAGTTCTAACAGCATCTACTAGCCCGCTCCAAGAAAAAATCACATTTGATGTGATTTTTTATTGTTATTTTTTTATTAATAATTTTTAAAATATTAAACCTTGGCAATCAGAACTCATTGTTCCATTATCTATAAATCCTTGAATACAAGTTGCTCTTCTCATAACACTTCTTGAATAAGCAGAAGATCCTCCATAATATCTTGAAGCTGCATTACTTTCTTTACTTGCAGTTTGGGCTGATGCACCTAAATCAGCTAAATAAAGACCAGATGCTGTAAAAGAGTCTTTTATGCCCCAAGGGTCAGGAGATCTACCAAGCAATGTTTTTAGTTTTTTATCATATAACATCCAAGTTGAAGGTATAAATTGAGCAGGTCCCATAGCTCCACCCCAGCCTGAAGGAGCCCCAGAGTAATAAACAGGTATCCAACAAGAAATAGGTGTATTTAAAGGATCTTTACCTAGCCTTGTTGTAATATCAACAAACGGCAACACATCTCTTGTTGGTTTCATTACTCTAATAACTGTAGCTCCAGTTTTAATTCTTTTCCCTGTGCCTGTAGCTTTGTCTACTAAAACACATTGTCCAACATTTTTACCAATTGCTGATTCTTGGCTTATAACTGCTAATAAAAATGCTGGTCTTACTCCTGCTAAACTAGCTGCAGATTTTGCAACTTCTAGAGCTTCTCCAAAGGTTGGAGCCTTTGATACTCCAACCATTTCAAAGAGTTTTGCTCTTATGGTAGCTACCTTTTTTTCAGCTTCTTGTTTTTCTTTTAACTGCTCTTGATATTGAGCTTCTGTTAATTTTAAATATTGTTCAGATTCTTTTTTAGCTTGTTCAGATTCTTTTTTTTGTAAATTTTGCAAGGCAATTGTTTTTTGTAATTGACCTACTTCATCATCCATTTTTATTTTTTGTCCTTCTAAATATGATTTTAGATTTTGAGTACTTTCTAAAAGATTTGATACTTTAGAGTTTAATCCTTCTAAATAAGTTAAATTACTAAAAAAATCAGAAACATTACCTTCAATTAAAATTTCAATTATAGATTTTTTGTTTTCTTGATAAACAGATCTTAAAATATTAGCAATTTGAGTTTGAGAATCTATAATTTTGCCTGAAGTCTTATCAATTGAATTTTTAGTATCTCCAATTTGTAAATTAAGTCCTTTTACCTTTATTGTACCTTGTTTAATTTGTGTTTCCAGTCCTAGGATCTTTTTTTTTGAATTTGTAATTTGTGCTGTTAATGTTTTTTTCTCAGCTGCTGTTTTTGTCATATCATTGGCAATAGCTTGCGCCTCGGCTTCATAATATGCTTCGCATTTTTCTAAAGTTGCCTTGCACTCGGCACTGCTAAGATTAGAACATCCATTTTCTGTTTCAGATATTGTTTTACAGGTGGTAGCTAAATCTTCTGCAAAAACAAAACAAGGCAAAATTATTGCCGTTATCAAAACAATAAACAATTTTCTTATAGTTATATATTTCATTAATTTGTGACTTCAAGTTTATTATCTCATATTATAGCAAAAAAACAACCCCAATTAAGGAGTTGTTTAAAATTATTTTTTGGCTTCTTTGATTTCTGGGACAACATCATCCTCTTTCTTGTCTTTTTCAACTTTTTCTACTTTTGTTACATCTTCTTCAACTGCAGTAGCTAATTCTTCTTCAATTTTTTCTACAGCTGTTGCAGAGACAACAATTTCTTCTGGTTTCTTTAAAATTTCCACATTGCTTGCAACTTTTAAGTCTTTTACCAAAATATGGCTACCAATTTCTTTTAAGAGTGATAAATCAACTTTAATTTCATGAGGTAAATTCTGTGGTAAAGCTTTTACTTCAATCTCTGTCATGTTTTTAACCAAATTAGCTCCTAAGTCTTTTACAGCAAAGGAAACTCCCTCAAAAACCAAAGGAATAGCAACTTCTACTTCTTCTTTTAATGATGCTTGGAAAAAATCAATATGTATAATACTGTTGGATACTGGGTCTCTTTGCATATCATGAATTAGAACAGATCTTTTTGATTTTTCACCATCAATTGAAAGCTCGATTAATGAACTTTCTCCTGCTTCTTTCAAAACTTTAATAAATTCTTTTGAATCAATTTCTATAGAAGCATTTTTTTCTCCTGGACCATAAACCACAGCTGGAATAATATCCTTTTCTCTTAAGGTATTTGTTAATCTTCCAAGAGTAGTTCTTTGTTTTGCATTTAATGTAATCATAATTTTATTTTTCAATAATTATACACTGTACTGGGCAAGCTTCAGCTGCTGTTTGTGCACAGTCAATATTATTTGTTTCTAATTCATCATTTCCTTGAGAATTTTTAACAGATTCTTTTATATGTGATTTGCCATCTTCTGCCATTTCAAAATATTTTGAGCATACAGCTGCGCAAGAACCGCAACCAATACATTTTTCATGTTCTACAATAATTTTTGCCATAAGTTTATGTATTTAGTTTAATAATGATATATTAGTATATTTTAGCCTATTTGTAAATACCTGCCTGTCTGCCTGCCTACTATATTTTGGTTTTTTCTACTTTTACTTTTTCAAATTCTTGCAGACTTGTTAAAAGACCGTTTTTAGCTCCTGTTTGGGATAGACAGCTAGAAGAATTAGCAATGCCAAGTTGAATAGCTTTTTCTATATTTTGATTTTCTTTAATAAAAGCTGAAACAAACCCCGATGCAAATGCATCTCCAGCTCCAACTGTATCTGCTACTTCGGTTTTGAGTGCTTTAGCTAAATACATAAATTTCCCATCAGAAACCACAACCCCTTCTTTGCCTTTTGTCATAATGGCAACTCCCGGACAAAGTTTGTCTAATTTTTTAAAAATTAAACTTTCTTTTTTGTATGGAGTTTTAGTTAAAAACGAAGCTTCTTCTTGATTTAAAATCAAAATGTCTATTTTAGCAAAAATATCTTTAAGAGTCTTTTTAGGCAAAGACAATTGTGAGTGACCAGGATTTACTGCTATTTTAATATTGTTTTCTTTGGCAAAATTTACAATTGCTTCAAAATTATTGCAGAGATTTCCAGCTAGTGGAGCAACATAAAACCATCTTGTTTCTCTTATGTCTTGCCATGGAATTATATCTTTATCTAATAATTCTGAAGCTCCTTTATAAACAAAAATTGTTCTATCTTCTTTAAGGCCAGACAAAACAACTGAGTGACTAGTAGCCTTTTCTGCAAATCTTTTGATAAATCTTATATCAATGTTTAATCTTGATAATTCATCAATTAATGAAGTTCCTGAAATATCTAGTCCTACTGCTCCACAAAAAGCAGTTAAAAATCCTTGTTTAGCAAAACTAGCTGCAGTATTGGTACCACCGCCTCCAGAAGAAAATTGCATATCTTCCACATCAATTTTGCTACCCAGCCCAAAACAAACCCCTTTGCCTGTGGCAAATTTAGAAGACCCCAAAATTTTAAACTTTTCAGGTTTAATGTATATATCCTGAATCGCTGCCCCAAATGTAATAATATCGTACATGATTTTATGAACTTTCAATTTTCAATTTCCAATTTTCAATAAATTTTCCAATTAGACAATTTACAATTGAATTTTAAAATTAAAAAAATTGTCATTGCGAGGAGGCATCAGCCGACGAAGCAATCTCAGAGGTTATTATACAAATCAACAAGTTCTGGATTTATGCTTTTTATCAAATTTATTTTGTCCTGTCGTGAGCCACCTTTTATTTGTTTTTCTCTTTTTATCGCGTCTTTAATATTATCAAATTGCTCGAAATATACCAGTTTTGAAACATTGTATCTTTTTGTAAAACCTTCTACTAATTTTTCTTTATGTTCAAAAATCCTTTTTTGTAAATTACTTGTGATGCCCGTGTAGCTAACAGTGTTTGTGTTATTTGTTAAAATATAAATATATCCGCGTTTCTCCATAGTTGGGATTGCTTCGTCAGTTGCGACCTCCTCGCAATGACGATGGTTTTAATTTGTTTGTTTGTTTTGCTCTAATTGTTTTTCGGTTTGGGCTATGGCAATGCGGGTTTTTATGATAGAATCGGGATTTAAAGATAAACTATCAATACCTTTTTCTACTAAAAATTGCGCAAAGTCTGGAAAGTCGCTTGGCCCCTGGCCACATATTCCTATATATTTACCATTGTCTTTGCAAACTCTTATAGCTTCTTGGATAAGTTCTTTTACTGCATCATTCTTTTCATTACCCACAGAAGCTATTTCTGAATTGTCGCGATCAAGACCCAAAGTTAATTGAGTTAAGTCATTTGACCCAATTGAAAATCCATCAAAAATTTCTAAAAACTTTTCAGCTAAAATCACATTAGATGGGATTTCACACATCACATAAATCCTCAAAGGATTTATGTGACCCTGAGCGAGGCCAGTGGCCGAGTCGAAGGGTTCTCTCTTTAGTCCCTGCTCCTCCATAATATCTATAACTTTTTTGCCTTCTTCTATAGTTCTACAAAATGGAATCATAACTTGTACATTATCAAGTCCATATTCTTCTCTTACTTTTTTAATTGCTTTGCATTCAAGCACAAAAGCGTCTTTAAATCTTGAGTCATAATACCTTGAAGCTCCACGAAATCCAATCATTGGGTTTTCTTCTTGTGGTTCAAAAGCTTCTCCACCAATTAGGGAGCGGTATTCGTTTGTTTTAAAATCTGAAAACCGTACAATAACTTGTTTTGGATAAAAAGCCGAGCCAATTTTACCAATGCCTTGAGCTAATTTATCAATATAAAATTGTACTTTGTCCTCCCAGCCAGCAGTTAATTTGTTTATTTTTGTTTTATCTTTTTTAGAAAGTTTATCGTAGTTAAGTAGGGCTAAGGGATGAATTTTAATATAGTTTGCAATTATAAATTCTTCGCGAGCAAGTCCCACGCCATCATTTGGAATAAAACTTAAAGCAAAAGCATGATCTGGCTCGCCCAGGTTCATAGTAATTTTGGTTTTGGTCTTATCTATATTTGAAATATCAGTTTTCTTTATTTCAAAAGGTACTATCCCTTGGTAAACTCTGCCCTCTTCTGATTCTGCGCAAGATACTGTAACATCAAGACCCGATTTTATTTTGCGAGAGCCATCAGTTGTTCCTACTATAACTGGAATGCCTAATTCTCTTCCAATAATTGCTGCATGGCAAGTTCTACCTCCTCGGTCTGTGATAATTGCAGAAGCAATTTTCATTGCAGGTACCCAATCTGGATCTGTCATTTCAGTTACCAAAACTTCTCCTTCTTTAAAATCAGAAACATTTTTTACATCTTTTATGACATGAGTTTTGCCAGCTCCAATTTTGTTACCAACACTCATTCCAATAGTTAATATTTTTGGATTTTTGGATTTATCAATTACATAATCTTCTAAAACACTTAAGTTTTTTTTGCTTTGGATGGTTTCTGGTCTGGCTTGTACAATAAATAATTTTCCATCTCTGCCATCTTTGGCCCATTCCATATCCATTGATTTTTTATAATGTTCTTCAACAATTACTGACCACTTGGCAAGTTGCAAAGCCTCGTCGTCTGAGATTACAAAAGTCCCCCTTTCTTTTTTAGTAGTTAAAATATTTTTTGTTGGGTCTTTGGCTTTGAGGTTTGTATTATAAGTTAATTTTTCTTCTTTAGCTCCTAATTTTTTATCAATAATTGGGCGAAACCCTTTCTTTAAAGTTGTTTCAAAAACATAGTATTGGTCAGGGTCAACTCTGCCTTTGACAATATTTTCACCAAGGCCGTAGCTTGCATTAATTAAAACCACATCACCAAATCCAGATTCAGTATCACAAGAAAACATAATTCCAGAAGCCCCCAAATCGCTCCTTACCATTTTTTGCACCCCAACAGATGAGCCAACTTTTAATTGGTCTTGTTTTAATTCATTTCTATAAACAATGGCCCTGTCTGTGAAAAAAGATGAAAAACAATCTTTAACTGCTTTTACTAGGCGCTCTTCTCCTGTGATATTTAAATAAGTTTCAAATTGTCCTGCAAAGCTAGCATTTGGATTATCTTCAGCTACGCCAGAGGTTCGGACCGCCACATCAGTAAATTCTTCATTATATTTTAAAGATAGTTCTTTATAGGCAGAAAAAAGTTCTTGTTGTAATTCATCTGAAATATTGGCATTTAAAATTAAATCTCTACAAGTTTTGCCTACTTGTTGTACACTTTTTACGTCATTTACAACTAAAGTTTCAAAAATTGCATTTAATTTTTCTTTTAAACCATTGGCCTCAATGAATTTCCAATAAAAATTGGTTGTTAAAGCAAAGCCATCTGGAATATTTACTCCTTTAGCAGTAAGCTGTGTAAACATTTCTCCAAGACTAGCATTTTTCCCACCAACCAAAGGAACATCAGTCATTCTAATTTCCGAAAAGTGCAAAATATTTTTATCATTTTTATTTACTTCATTTGCCATTTGTTTTGTTTTCCGTCATTGCGAGGAGCCCGCAGGCGACGTGGCAATCCCAGCCGTTGAGATTGCTTCGGGTATTGCGATACCCTCGCAATGACAATTTTTAAATTCATTCTCTAATTATATCTTTTTAAACTAAAGTCCGCAAACCCTTGACATTATATCAAAAATACCATATTATTTAGCGTAGGTTGGGAGGGGCGTGTTGAACCCTCAAGCTGAACACTTTGTGTCAAAGTACTTTTTTACGAACGGGGGAATCTATGCTCACAATTCAGCAAGTCGGCGAGATCAACAAAAAGATTAAGGTTCTTGAACAACAGAAACAAGAGCTTGAAAAACAAATTGGGCAATACTCCTTGGATGCGTTGCTCGAATCCATGCCGGAGAATGAACGTCCGGAAGTGATTCCTGTGCGGGAAAATGGAGACCGTATCGTTTTGGTTCGGTCGAAAGATCTTCCACAATGTGCATTCTTGGTGTATGCCGGAGATCGTGCTGGAACCTATTACCAACTTTCCTTCAACCTGCTCAACGGGATCTGTTCTCGTCAGTACACTCTAGTTTGCATTTGTTGCTCACTTGAGACGCAGGGAATCGAAAAACCAGCGGACGTCACTGGAGAGCAGGTAGAAAGCTGGAAAAAATGTTTGCGTCAAGAATTTCGTGCGCTCTTGGAGTCGGCTTGTAAAAGCTATGGGGTAAAATCGGTTTTTGTCAGATTGCCAAAGGCTTGGGCGAATAAATATGACGCGATTGATGGCGTCGCCATCGTTGATGGCAAAGATTTCTTGGCAGCGGCGAATTTTGCAGGGTTGAGCGCGGAGAGTTTCGCGTTTATTAACTGGGCAGAATCTTGTCTCGGGCGTTAGTTGTTTATTCATGCATATTGGCCGGTGGGGTGGAGACCAAAAACTCAAACGAGCCGTTGATTTGGAGGATCATCGGCTTTTCTTTTGCAATAATTTTTGTTCACAAATTTATTTTTAATTACATTAAATAACCTTGTCAGTACGATCGTACTTACAAGGTATTTGGTTGTCGCACGACAACATAAAATTTATTTAAAATTGTAAAGAAAAAGGCGAGCCTTGTGGTTCGCCCTTGGTTGCTCGTGATCCACGAAACTGTACTAACTTTGCTATCTGTCGCCAACATGGTCGATACCAAATCGGCACGAAAAGCTGGCAAAAACTTGTTGATCAGATAACTTTTGTTGGTAGGCTTGCTCTTGGCACCAATGGCGTAAATCGCCGTAGGTTTTGATATTTGCGGGAATTTGCATCGGCAAAATTCCCGTATTATCGATGGCAATTGCCCAGAAGTCTTGGGATAGCCAAACCCTACGTAACCGCCAGTGGTTTGTGTCGCCAAATTTCTGCCAGCCGATGACAGGTTGGGCGGAGGAATATTCTTCGTGACCAGGAATAAATGTTTCATCATCTTTCCCATTGGTGAGATGAAGAAGCGTGCGACCAAACGGTAATTCAATTGGCAATGTCATGCTATGAATCCTGTTTTTTTTGGCACGAAACTGACGCAAATGTATATTACAATTTTAAAATTTAAAGTCAATACCTTGCGCTGGTTCATATGATATGATACACCTACTCTTTTAAAATTATGAAAGGAAAGTATAATGGACGGCATATGACAATATACGGCTCAATACTGCCAGGAGCAAGAACTATTGCTTGGTCTTCTACC
>Ga0208373_1000890_pt1 | contig 44746 bp, 68 predicted proteins | sample RifOxyC2_FD_184036 | JGI IMG/M metagenome (GOLD analysis project Ga0208373, IMG submission 184036) | Soil microbial communities from Rifle, Colorado - Rifle Oxygen_injection C2 (SPAdes) | ecosystem: Environmental > Terrestrial > Deep subsurface > Rock core/Sediment | place: Rifle, Colorado...
CCTGCTTGTTAGGCTGGATAGATATCTGCCCGCCGTTATTAATAATGTCACCATGCCACTTCAGCGGGCTTATACCGGCTTCCTGCCGCTTGATATCCTGCCATTTAAAAACCATCTGCCCGGACGTGAGAAACGCCTCTTCCCAACTTGAAGGATATTCTTGCGGGAACTTCTCCGGGTCATCCATATCCTCTATCTTCTTGCGCCGCCAGCGTAACTGTCCCCATGATAGATTGAGCGCTTTCTTTAACTCCGTTTCATCCGGGGTTAACTCAAACGCTGATTGGTCCGCGCTGCAATACTCTTCATCCTCAAACCAGCCGAAGAAATGCGGCTTGATGTTATTCTTTCCTTCGATACTACGCAACCATAGTCTATGACTATCCGTGCCCGCGCCATTGGCCGTAGTCTCCCGGACTACCAGGCCGTTATTACGCATAGCTTCTTTAACGCCGGTGACTATGGACATATCGGGGTAGAAACACAACTCGGATAAATGCAAATGCGTGATATCATCACCGCGCCCAAATGCCCGAGTACCGGCTGTACCTATCCAAAACGTGCTGTTTGTATCGGGAAATGATATCTCGCTCTCGCTGTTTTTCTTTGTGCGGATTGGTATCTCGCACGTCTCGATATAATACCGGACGCGCTCCAACAGCCGGACAGTGGCTTTATCCTCGTGCGAGACCATCACGGCCCGCTGATTCTTTTGAAATATACAGGCGTGCAACCAAAGCGCAGATATACCGGCACTGAACCCCATCTTGCGTGCCTTGATGATATAATCGTTATCGGTATGATTCGCCCACCATTTAGAGAACGCCCTGCGCCAGCGGAACGGAACCTTGAGCGAATCTTTATTAACGATTGATAGGCAGGACTCTATAAAATACTGCGGCTCTGCGAGACGGGCGAGTACTTCTTGCTCGGATGGATTCGGCATGGTTATTTATCAACGCTTACGCGGGGGAATTTCGCCCATGCCGCCAACACCGCCCGCTCGATTATCTCCCTGGCCTCGGCGTTAACGGGATGGCATATCTCTTCGTATGATTCATCCAGCTTTTTTCGCGTTGGCATGGCAACCATAATAGTGCTGTCAGGGCGCTGAATGAGCTTCAACCCGCGCACCACTATCCCACCGTCTACGACAATTACAGCATAGCGGATAAAATTACCATGACCATGACCGTAAAACTCCACCTTTGATATACGCATGATTATTCCGGCTTGATTTCCTCTACGTCGATTTTGAATATCATGGGCGTGGCTTTTCGCTCTCCGGCCTTCTCACCATCGGCCAGGCAGAAACATACCGCACCGGGCGGCGGGCAGCTGTCCCAAAACTTAACAGTTACCGGCTCCAAATGCGGCCCGGCGTGATTGCAGGTATATGTTATTATGATTCGCTTCTTTTGCATGATTGGATATCTCCCTTATAGATACGCACCCGGATACTGGCCGGCATTATTATACCGCGTCCACTTAGCGGCCTTACGGCGTATTACCTTTTTGCGCTTGGTGGCCTTGCGTGCCACGATTACGGCCTACCCAGGATATCGCCGTCGCTGATCCACACATAGAGATCACCATTATACTCCTCGCTCGGATACGCGGATAATACGCAACCGGTATCTATTATGTCTCCGGCTTTGAGGTCGGGTACACATGCGTCCGTCATATCGGCCTGGGGAGATATAGATATTACCTCACCCTGCCATTTGTCTATACGCGATTTTGTCTTGTCGCTGGCGGGCGGCAGGATGATCCCGCACGGCGTGGCTTTGGGGATATACCGCACCAGTATACGGTGATTAGCGGGGCGATACGTCGCGGGGTTAAACATGATTCCCGATTTGCTTTTCCTTGCTTCCGTGGTCTCATTTATCATCTATCCCTCCATTATTGCTATGCAACATTACTGCCAAAGTTATCAACAGGTTACTAACATTTTAAACGCTCTACAATCGCCCAGGACGCATTTAAAAAACCGGGGCTTATCATTTGCCCTTACCGCCCCGCCCATCCTCCAATGCGTCACCCTGCCTGTCCGGCGGCGGCTCTACACTGGCCTCCGGCACTGCTGGCGGCAACTCCAGCCCCCTGCTATTACGCGCATTAATGACTATATTATAGATATTTTGTGCGCTCTGCCCCTGCTGGCCGGGGTCAGGTAGCGTATCCAATCCCTGCAACCGGAGCGCTAATTTTACATGCTCCCGCCGCTCGGTATGGTCCGGGATATTCTCCGGCTTTCCGTTCTCATCCACGCCGCGGCCCTGTTTCGTCGCGTCCAGTCCCTCCCGGATACGCCCCATCAATAACCCATGCGTGATCCCGGCCAACTCCATCTGCTCACGGAGATATTGCTGTACTGCAGGCAATCTATATGTTATTGATACTAGGGCGGGGCTGCATTTCATCTCGTGCGCTATGGTTTTAAAATTATCAGCAGTGGGGATACGGCGTAATATCCCGCGCTGTTTACCCGATAGGTGTATAACATTTCCATCGGGGGACATTAATACACGTGGTATTTTTTTAACACGCGTGCGTTTATCAGTAATATTATTCGGTGTATTGCGTTGTTTCTCCGGTGTAGTACCCGGTAATGGTGTAGCGGGTCCGGGGGATATATCAGGATTGGTATTATCAATATGGGGGATATGTGGAGTATTGGGGATATCGGGATGATTATCTTGCATGATGATTTTTGATGATAGCATTTTCAGAAAAAGCGTGTCAAGGGAATTTTTTAAGATTTGGGATATAAGATATTACTTATCTATCCCCCCTTACCCCCCTTGCTGATATAATTAATGATATGAATTATCTTTGTGTTTCGTCAGAGGTGTTTTTTTTGCGTTAGGAGTATAAGATTTTCTTATGGTAGCATGGGTATTAAATCTTCTAATATAGGTCCTTTTGGGCCTTGCGTAATGGTTATATACTATGTATACTATTATATATAATAATATAGATACCTTAGATATGGAGGAAAGAACTTATGAAAGAAATAATATACCACAATAGCAGGGGCGCGAGGTGCGGTCAGATGGTCAAGACACGGCGGACGGCTTGCAAGTACCGCCCTGGTGCTGCCAAGATAGTCAAAGTGTCCGGCGGATATATGGCCTTTGATAGCATGGTAGACTATCGCCTTTGGCTGTCGCAAATATAGGGCGGGTATTGCGCCGGGCAACGCTCCCGGCCAAATTCCGGGAAATCAAATATGGGTCTTGACAATATATATATTATGATATATACTATTATATAGATACCTTAGATACGGAGGGAAACATTATGAAAACGAAAGCGACGCATACGCCGGGGCCGTGGAAAGTGGACGAGTCCGGGGACTTCGTAGAGACAGAGTATCCGGTCAACTTCAAGGGTAACTATATCCATATTTGCGACTTCCGCAGACCGGAAGATCGCGCCAACGCCGCCTTGATCGCCGCCGCGCCTACGATGCTGGCCGCGCTGGAAGCGATAGCAGGATGGGCCAGCGATACCGGCCCGCTTAAACACAAGACACCTATGGGTATATCAGAATACGCCCGCGCTGCCGCGGCCAAAGCCAGGGGCGAATAGTAAATCTAGGTAAAAGGGGAATAATACAATGAAACGCAAATACGAAATGAAACTTGAAAACTGGATGGTGAACAAATGCAAGCCGTCCTTGTGGCGCAATGAAGACGGCCTTGTCCTGTATGAGGGGGAATTTGTAACCGAATCGGTGTTAAACCCGCATACGGCCTATTCCATTGTGTCCGTGCAATTCTACGCGCCTAAGGGCAAAGGCCCGGCGTTTATGCGGCGGGCGATTTCAAAAGGCGCAAGGACGGGATACGCTTTGCGGAAAGACCTGTCCACCTTTGCGACTTTTGGGAAGCAATCCTGAAGTCCGTAGTCCAGTACCGCAAGCCCGGCGGGGAACGGGCGGGAGGGTAAGGGGAAGATATGGACCGCAATGAAACCATAAAGCGAATCAAGGACGCATTGAAAAAGCGATCCGGCAAATCATGGAGCGTAACGGGCGGGCGCGGGACTGCTTACGGCTGGATAACAATAAGCGCACCCCCGGCCCGCTGTATAGATGGCTGGAAGGTAACAGAAGAGGACAGGAAGGAACTGGCCGCGCTCTTAGGCAAGGAAAGCGTACACCACCAAGGGGAATCAATCCCGGCCAGTAACCAGTATTACCAGGAATACATAGACCGCGCCGAAGGGCGGCAGCCGTCAGTTATCGGTGTCCGATATTGGGATTAAGGGAGAATAAACCACCATAAAAAACGATAAAATGCGCTCTTTGCCTGTCCGCGCCTGCGCCATATTCTGTAAAGACCATAAAGAATGGGGAACATGGGGCGTAATGGAAGATCACGGGGATTATTACAACATACTCGGCAACAACGGAAACCGGATATTATTTAAATCCGAAGCTGTCCGCTTCTGGGATACCGTTAGCGCGGGATGTTTAGCTAAGGGGGATAAATAATCATGGCAAAAAGACCTATGAACTTTTGGGAAATGGCATTTGAAAAGACGGGCAATAAGGACGTTGACCCACGCGTAAAAAGAGCCATCACGCGCATATACGAATCGTACCCGATGGACTGTATGCCTAACGGGATATGTGACCCCATGTATATTATGAACGTAATTTGCATGGAATTGGGAATCGGTGACGGTTGCGGTAATTTTAATCTACCGCCTGTAAAATAATGGAGGCAACACAATGAAACTATCGCAATATGTGCGGCAGTGCGGGAGCGTGGAGAAAGCGGCCAATAAGATAGGCTGTACCACGCTCACGCTTTGGAATACCTACCACGGCAAGACAAAGCCTGGCGCTTTGCTCTTGTCCGCTATGGAGCGCGTGAAAATAACGGAGGTGGACACAGTGGAGGTAAAGAAATGAAACCGGCTAAACTGGCGGACAAGATACAGAGGATAGCAGCACAACGGACAGCGGAGTATTTTAACCGGAATAAGCCGTACTGGAAGGCTATACTGTTAAGCGATCCCGCCGAATACCATGCGCGTTATGTTAAGCGTTTCGGATTTGAGCGTAGGAAAGCCGGTAACTCCCTGGCATAACTCCTGCCTGACCCCCCGCTATAGGCACATAATCGCCGTGGCGGGGTTTTCATTTCCCATCCTTGCTCTTGTTATGGCCTAATTTGGGCCTGGGATAGGCCGTGGCAGTCTTTTCGGGGCCGATGTTGGTCTTGATACCCAATATGCCATGTTTGCGGCCCATAGCGGACAGTGTATCGTTTATCCCGGCTACATACCCGCGCTTGTAGGCCGTGTCTATCAACTGGTTGGTTTTCTTTAGGAACTGGTCTATCGTTTTCATATTAATCATCTCCTTCAATTGGGGGTGAAATCCTATCCTCAAATGCTTGCATATCAGACATATCTTTCATACTGGCATCTTGTGCATCCCTCTTGTCTATTTTATCTTTTTTAACGAATCCTTCTCCAAGGCAGAATTTACAACCCTCTGTAGGCGGTCCCTCTAAACTCCAAGGAGCTGATACTTCGCCGCTTCCACCGCAATCTGGACACTGGATAAGTCTAGCCATAATTATCCTCCTAGAACGGGATTCCTTCAATCTTGGCTTCCGTGGTCTTGTTGGGATCGTATGGCTTTGGGTGATAGTTGACCCTTGGTATCAAATCTCGGTCTTTAGGGCCGTATTCGCTACCCCAATGTCTATCCCGTGTATCGGGGCTATCATGCTTGTACAACTGGCAGGTAGCGCACTTATCTAACTTGTGCCTGTGCTTTTCCATTTCGTCATAGGCCCATGGTGGTAGGGAACTTTGTAGCCGGCGGACGCAACGGCGGTATCGCCCGATCTCTATCAGGGGTTTACCGGTCCCGATTGTGCGGCTGTCCCATACGCGTTCCCATATCAGCCAGTTATGGTAACAGGGCTGGGCGGCCACTTGGCTCTTGTTGCTGTCTTTATATACGTCGGGCATATTATCTCCGTTATTCTTTTATTCTTTTATGGCACTCACCGCAATCTATCGGGCCGTTATATCCCTTTTTTATCTGGCCTATGTTTCCACAGTCACAAGTAAACTCATCATATCCAGGCTGAATATCAGTCCAGCGGCCCTGATTAAGCCATGTAGTAGGCATAGGGATATACTGCCCATTTTCTTTTTTCCATTGTTCGCTGGTAACTTGCCATGATAGGGTTTTAAGACATCTCTTAAGTGGTGGTTTCTTTTTCTTCCACGCTTCGAGTGCCTTGTCTTTGCCAATCTTGTAGGGGTATGCCGTCCAAAATTGGACAAACTCAATAGGTAAAATATCTTTTAACGGTGGTTTAACCGTCTTTGAACCGTTATCTAACCCCGTACTTGCTTCATGAACACTTCCCATTCCCTTTCCCATTATCTTATCTATCCCCGATTTATATTCGGGAATAATACTATCTTTTTCTGTATGATGGGGTTTTTGGTGTTTGAGGAAGTTTACAATCTGTATATAACCCTTATTGTCTACTTGATAACGGATTATGAAAGGTTTATCGCCTGTACTCAAAATACATAGAGTTTTATCCATATCTGTTTTATCGTAAGGCATTATCATAACCTTTAGGTGTTTGGGGCGATCCTCTAATCTACCAAGTTTATCAGCCATGCACCAAAGGCCCTGGAACACCAACCTTGCCTCGAATGGTAATTCTGATATATGTTCATCAGTAAAGAAATCTGGTTTAATGTATCGTATTCTAGGCATATTATTGTTTGCTTTATATCATGGGACGACAAGTTCTTTTATCCCTGTGACATCTTTAATTATTTCGGCAGCTATCAGATATGGGGATTTAACAATTTCAGAACCGGTAAACCTATATGTTTTATGCCCTGATTTTTGTATATCACGATCTCTCTTTTTCTCATATCTTCTTTCTGTTTCTGTTCTGTCGTGGAACTGCTGTGAATCACATTCTACTACCACGCTGATTTTTTTTCCTCCTGATAAAACATTTATATCGTCTACCAATACTATCCTAAAATCAGTTCTATATCTGCCGATAGGGAATTGAGGGTATATGTCAATACCATACGAGAATAAATCTTTACCAGTTGATAATGTATATTCACTTGCTACCTTTATCCCGTTGGCTCTGATTAATGCCATCAATGCTATGTAGAGTATCTGTTCTATGGGTGAATTAACATTATACTTTTCCATAGTGGTTATAGTTTGGTTTTCAAAATACTCCCCGGCAGCAGATTCCACTATTTTAGTAGCCTTATCTAAAAATATTTTTACATTATCTTCCATATTATCCCTCCAAAAAATTTAACCTACTCCCGCCAGGTTGCGTCTAGCGGTTTCGGCATAAATTAGAAAACGCCGCGCAACTCGGCTATACTACCCAAATATCATACCATTCTACGATTGGCAAGGGGCTATTTCCAACCGTCAACCCGTTCTAGTTCGTCTGTATCTTCTGTAAATAAATCTTGGTTTTCTGTCTTCACTCTCGTTTCAAGATATTCTAGATTTTTAACCGCTTGCCGATAATATGACTGTTTCAATTCAATGCCTATCCCCAACCGCTTGTTTTCAACGGCTGAATAGACTTCAGATCCCACTCCCATGAACGGGGTCAGGACTTTCTCTCCGGGGTTACTCCATAAAATAATAGCGCGGTCTATTATGTCTAACTGTAATGGGTGGACGTGTTTTTCATCCTCCTGGTCTTTAGCCTCGCGAAACGGTAATACATGATTTGCCCTGATATCATCCCAAAAGCAAGAGGCGTATTGCCGCCATATCCAATGACTGAATCGGTTTTCAGTTTGTTTACCCTTCCAGTTTTTGTATTCCAAAAGTTCGGCTGGCATTTTCCTTTCACCTGAATAAGTTTCCAATCCAGTAGGATGAACTACCGGGGTTTTGTTCTCCCCCCTGCGCCTGAACACCAGTAGGTAATCTGCCGAGGCATTGGCGCAATGTGTTGAATCGTCCACAATGGTCTTATGGGCCAGGTTCTTAGCCATTGTCCTATTGCGGACCCGCAGAGGCTCTTTCCATACGCAATATCTAGCTGTATACTTAAACCCCTCTTTTTCGTGTAGCCGTATTATATCGCCGGGTAAATCCCTCATATGGTCGCAGCCGCAATTACCGGACGGTATATCAGCGCAATGAACGGCGGTCATTCTCCCCGGCATAGTCAGCCGGTATAGTTCTTTTATTACGAAAGAATAATGATCAGAGAACTGATTGTAGTCCTTGCCGTTTGATAAATCTCTTTCGTCGCTGGAATAATGGTAAAGCCCTCCAAACGGCGGAGAGTATACTGATAAATGTATACTTTCATTGGGGAACTTTTGCATTGATTCAATACAATCCCCATTATAAACCGCGTATTTCTTTGTTATCTTTTGATCTATAACCATGATGGTGTTTCCTCCTGTAGTTTTCCCCAGTCCTGTCTTTTCAGTTTTAAACTATTATTCATTTCTGCGACAAGATTCTGGAACATCTTATCAGCGGCCTTTGACTTACGCTGTAAATTCTTTAATACCTTTTCTTCCCCATCCGTATAAATCAAATCTACATTTACCTGATTCTTTTGTCCAAAGCGCCAACAACGCCGGACACTCTGATAATACTGCTCGTAAGAGTGTGAGGGAAAAAATGTCATATGGGAGCAGTGTTGGAAGTTTAAACCCCATGCCCCTATCTTAGGCTTGGTAACAAGCACTCGTATTTGTCCATCTAAAAAAGCCTTAAACTTTTCTTCTTTTTCATCATCTGAATCCGATCCACTTATTTGAGTTGCGCCTGGGATTATCTTTTCCAATAAATCCCCCTCATTATTGAGATAGCACCACGCCATACCGGGTAATTTGTGAGATAGCAAAGAAGCGGCCTTTTCACATCGTTCCTGTATTGTATCTTTCCGTTCTTCCCTTTGTTCCGGCAAGGTGGAAGCGGCCATTACAAATAAATATCCGTCGCGCATTTTCCCATGCTTTACTATATGCTCGGTTTCTTGTAAAGGCGGGAGTATGAACGGTCCATCATTGAATCCCAAATCCGACGGCTTTCTTATGGCCCTAGCCCAGGAACATATCCACCGCCAGAAAGGGGTTTCAGCATGGCCCTTAAATCTCCATTTTGGTTGTTCCCCGTACATTCGGCGCATTCCGCTATTATTATTGTCGTTCTTGAAGAAACGGTTAAGCATATCCATATGGCCCATGTACCCTAACGCCTCGCTGGAAGTTCCCAGCTCTATATAATCATTGGGGGCGGCTGTTGCAGTTGTTAAAAGTCTATACTTCATCTTCCGCATAAATTCCGTAACCTGATATTTTATTGCGCCGTCAAATGATTTTAATATGCTGGATTCGTCGGCTACTACTCCGGAGTAGTCCTCCGGTGATAAATAATGCAATCGTTCGTAATTGGTTATATTAATTGTTCCTGGGATCATTTTGTCTTTTATCCGTTTAGCGGATATATCAAATTTCTTTGCTTCCTGTTCCGTCTGGTATGATACTGCCAGTGGAGTTAATATCAATACGGGCTTATTGGTTTTCTTGACAACGTTATCGGCCCATACTAATTGCATTGGGGTTTTACCCATTCCGCAATCTGCGAATATGGCACACCGCCCCATGCGGATCGCCCAATCTACTAATGATTTTTGAAAATCAAATAAAAACCCCGGTATGGTTATAGGGTCAAACCCTTCTCCCTCGCTGTATCTATTCTTTTCTTCTAAAAACTTTTGATAGCTCATATCTCCCCTTATTTCATCGTAGCAAGTTTGGCTTCAAAGTATCTAACCAATTCCATAACTTCTGCCGCACTCTTTTTCCAGGGCTTACCCTTTTGCGATTCAAGCTCCTTTACCCGTTCCTCACCTACTAGGCGCACATGGGTAGCACGAAAGTATGCGTCACTATCAACAATACCCCGCCGCATATGCTCTTGATAATTGCAACCCCGGCACGATCCGCAGCAAGCGTCAGCCTCATATCGCGTAGCCATATTCTTACGGGGAAAGAAGTGAAAATTAACTTCTATCTTCCGTATCAGGCATATCGGGCATTTACCGTACTTGCGCTGGTCCCGTAACCGGACATAATATGAAAACACTTTATCTAGTAGATCAATACTGCGCTTGTACTGGCTAGGCATACGCTTTTTCTTTATGCCCTTATTGCGATATTTCTTAAAGAGGAAAGCCATTATATCGAATCCTCGCACATTACCGGGATAGGCGCGTTATGTGATCCCGTCCAGATATGGCACTTAGGGCTAAACCCCGGCGCGTGTAGCATGGCCGCTATGCTAGGGTAATACGGGGAAGGTATAGGGCTATCAGGCCGGGAGAAGAAGAACACTTGCCCTGCCACTGGCTTAACGGGTTTAGGTTCCTTTATCATATCAGCGTGTCCTGTATCGGTTCCTTGTCCTGTTCGGGGTTATGGTTTACTACTTCCTCCGCGTTATTAACGGGATTATCATATGCGTGATTCCAGCAGTAATACGCTAATCTCTGGCCGCTTTCGTTCATCATATATGCCCTGTCCAACCGGCCATTACGCGCCCATAGTCGCATTTTAGGGGCCAATGTGCTTATGCTCATCGTCAAGCCGCAAAGGTCTTTCACCTTGTCAGGCGTGTAATACCCGTCGTGATGTTCAGCTAAGAACCCCCGCGCAATCGCTAACTGTGCTTTATGATCATCCATATTATCCCTCCATCCGCTTAACCTTGACTATCAGCGCATTGTTGCGGTCGTTCACCTTCAGGCCAGCCTTACGCAATATCTCGGCCTTGTTACGGGCGAAAAACCGCTTGCCTTTGAATAGGTAGAGGGCCATATCAAAACCTCCCGTTACTCGGTACTGAATACCTCATTAAACTCTGAATCCCGCTAAGTCCTGATTGCGTAGCGTCCATGACTTTTTCAGCGATCTTGACCTTCAGGCGCAAATAGCAGATTTCGTAATAGTCCGCTTTCTGTTCGTCCGTAAGAGCTGCCGCCATCTCGGCGCGTTCCATCCCCAACTTCCTTGACAGGTCTGGATTAGCATGACACCACAATAGAGTAGTCTGCTTTACCCTACGCTCCACATCCGCTAAACGCTCCCCCAATGCCTCGTAAGCGTCTATCTGTTGCGATAGGCGTTCATCGTGCGCCGCTATCCGTTGCGCGTATTCGATTATGTCGGCCATGATTGATCTCCTTAATTTTATCTATACATTTGGAAATGTTTTTATTAATATCGTGTTCCCAGAATCTATACACTTTATACCCTATAAATTGGAGTGTAAAATCTTGTTGTTTATCTTTTATTCTTGTTTCTAGTCTGTTATGCCAGTAATCTCCATCACAATAAATACAAATATTGGGATCTATGAAAAAATCGGGGATAGTTCTAGCTTGCAATATAGGATATTGCTTCTGGAATAATATGCCACGCTGTGCAAGCTCTTGTTCCATCTTAATTTCTATGGATGTATCCTTTTTCTTTCCATTCAATATACCTGCTATAGCTCGGCAATGGTAGGAACAATATTTAACGTGCCCATATCCTATTCTGGATTTTGATTTATAAAATTCTTTTTTACATAACTTACAGACACATTTAATCTTACCACCTCGCCATTGTGTGCTATTGCTTCCACTTCTATATTTTCTGTTCACTGTGCCAGTACATTTAAGGGAGCAATATTTACCACCACCATCTTTTATTTTAGATGGATATGCCATAAAATGTTTACCGCAAGCACTGCATATTTTATCTATTTTGTTGTATCTACCTTTAAAACTACATTTCCGTGAACAATATTTACTCGTGTCTTTTCTATGCGCATAAGTAGTAAATTGTGTTCCGCAGAATTTGCAAATTTTCTTAATCTCACCTCCTCTCCAATTACTACCATTTTCTCCTATGTGATTCTTCCCATGTAAAATACTGCGGCATTTTTCCGAACATGTCATTGCCGTATTGGCCCTATACTTATTGACATAGAAAAACTTACCACATATATTACATATCTTTTCAACTTTTCCACCTCTCCATGCAGGGCTTCTTATCCCTATATCATTTTGTGAATGCCAAACACCATAACATTTAAGGGAACAGAAGTTTTCTTTCTTAATTCTATAAGGGGGGATATCTTTTTCTTTTCCGCAGATACTGCATTTTTTAATCATAAAATCGGCCTCCATGGTTGCTCCGCAAAGAGGTTACCATGAAGGCACAATATTTTATAGTGATTGCTTTGCGGAGCATTATTATAGGATAGCATATTATATTGATTTTTGGTAGAAAATAATTCCAGGTACATTAATACTATTTCCTGTGGCCCGTGCCTGTTGTGTTAATCTGGTATCATCTATTTTTAAATATGCTCTGGGTACTAACGATTCATTTTCTACTCGCCATGTCCAGATCTTCCTTACTATCGTAGCCGCCTTGGGAACGCTTTTAGGGATTATCACCGGCTCCACATATACCGGGGCCTGTATGATTGCCTCCGCTTCTTCCGCGTTGCCGGCGGCTTTAGCGGCTTCAGCTTGCCGTATTGCTTCATCGTCCGCTGCCTTTTGAGCGATAACGCGCTGACGATCTTCTTCCTCGCGGCGTAGCCGTTCCTGTTCGTCCTGGTATACGGACATTTTTTGCTTAATCATTGTGCGCGGGGGAACCACCTTATCCAAGTGCGCTTTTTCCTGGGCGCATATCACGGCGTGGGCCGTATGTGCCGCTTCCTTGCTTTCTTTGAAGTCTGCCTTTATCTCGTTTTCAAGGCCCTTTAACCCTACGCAAGCGCGATCAGCCGCCATATATGTTTCGTTATTCGTAATTACTAGCGCGACGGCATATGCCATTGCGTCCGCTTCCTTTGCCGCTAACTTCTTTTCATCCGGTACTATCATTGTGTTTTCCATTATCCTATCCTCCTATAATTTTACTTATAAAACTGTGCCGCCTGATAGGCAGCTACCATGATTTCAACCCGGCGCATATCTCCGGTGTCCTCATGTTTCTGTAACCTGTAAATCCCATCGTAAAGGCGTAACTCATAGCGATCACGGACGGGTATCTTATTTGCGTTAAGTAGTAGGTAATACAAAGCCGTTTGCGCTATTGTTCGCTTGTTCTTCTGCTTTGGCTTGTAGTCAATGACTGAAAGCCTGCCGCCTATTTTCATCACTGTGTCAGGTGTACCGCAATATTTAAGAGTAGGGTGGAAATAAGGAATTTCACCACTTACATATTCCGGTTTGACTTCGGAAAGGAACTTGACAAAGCCGTCTACTGCCGGGGCTATTTCAACATACGGCGGTTCTTTTGAATCAGATACTTTATTCCCTTGCGCCAAGAACGAATACCACTCATGTCGATAGTGTCCATTCTCGCGGCCTTCCTCGGTGTAAAAACCGGACGGGGGGAAATATATATTTAGAATATCCGTAACGGACGGCGTTGATAGTCCGTTATTAGCAAACTGCGGATACCTGTCTATTTTAGTTTCGTTCATAAATCCATGCCGGGGTAAACTGGCCCCCCGGCTAGCCCTGCCAGGAGAACTATTCCCCCACTTCTGCGGTTACAGCCAGCATTTCCACAATGTTGTAGTTAAGCCAGCGGCCTGACTGCGTGACCTCGTAGGTGAAACTGACCTTTTCACCGTTGTCCATGTGCTTGAGCAGTGTATCAATGATGGTCTGGTCAGCCGTGGAGAATCCTATATCCTTGCCCTCGCCGTCCTTGTAGCCTTCCACAAAGGTTTTTGTGTACCCGCCCTTATTTGGCTCGGACATGGACGTTATGAACCCGATAGCCGTATTCGGCCCTTCCTGTGCCGGTTTAGGGCTTGCCGGGGGGGTCAAGGGCTTCGCTGGCGCGTCTTTCGGTGCTTCGGTGGGGTCCTTACCCTTATTTAGCCTTGCCTTGGCTTGTGCGGCCTTGGCCTCTAATTCCTCTTTGGTGGGCTGTGCCGATACCGGGCCGGTGCGCTGTGGGTGGACTGTTTCGGCCTTGACTTCAATGGTTCCTGTCATTTCCCCCGGCAGTTCGTCAGCCGTATACGGCATACCGCCAAGTTCATCGGGGAACGCCAGTCGGAAGCCCTGCGCCGTGACTACCTTTTTAAGCATGGTTATCGGCTTTGTCAGCCAAACGGACTGATTGAGGTTGTATTCGTCAAACGATACCTCATGCTCAAAGGGCTGTTTCCAGCTTTTCCGGTGGATGGTTATCTGCGCTTTCAGTGTATGGTCTTTGATTGCGCCGGTAGTGGTGACTTTCCAGCCGTCCAGATCGCCTATCCGTTCAGCGCGTTTCAGATAGACCTCGTAGCCGGTTATGATGGACAGTTTGCGCCCGTCCTTCGTGTTGTACGGATTGCAGTATATCTCCCGTTTGAACGGGTTAAGCCGGTAGGCTATTGCCACGTTGATAAACTGCGTTTTTTCCGCGTCGTTCAGTTTCGCCGCTATGCCAAAGCTATTCATATAGGACAGAATCAAGTCCTTAGTGATAGCCTCGCCTATCTCCCGCTTGTCCTGATTTACTGTGACTGGTACATTTTCCATTGTTATTATCTCCTTATTAGTTTCTCGCAAATCTTACTTCGCTTTTGCTACTTTGCTGAACCGCGTGCGCTTGCGGTCGTGTTTCCTTTTCTTCTGACCGGGATGGTCCAAACGGTTTAATTCATGGCGAACATCTGCCGCCCTGCGGACATAATCTTTATCCGCTATCACTTCCTCCAAGTTGTTCATACCTAATTTTTGTATCATTTTATATCCTCCTTTGATTTCCCGCAAATCGTCCGCCGTTGATGCCCGGCGGATTCCTCATTCATGCGTTACCTCCGGTTAATTGCCATATCGAAATTTAGGCCAGTGGCACGGCTAGGGGGTTAGACATACCGCCCACTGGCGCAAAGCGGCGCACGGCATAAGGCCCGCAAAGGTTTTATGCCTGCGCTCAAATAATCTATGTAGTGGTTTGCGGGCCATGCCATATTATAGCAGATTGTTTTCCGTTGTCTAATTAATTCTTCTAATAGTGCCATTAGATTTATTAATACCTTAAAACCTTGACAAGCCGCTTTCCGTAACATATAATCTATTCTAGGATGAAGACAGCAACGGCGGTTTCGTATTTTAAGAACGCCCCCGAACATACCGCCGCTTGTCTTCATCCACTTGCTGCGAACCGGGGGCGTTCCTTTTTGGGAGGATAACATATGAAAACCATAACCATTAACACACAAGCCGAGTTTGACGCGCTGCCGAAAGAGTTTGCCGAGTATACCGAAATATATGTCATAGGAAAACTCAATACCATAAATACTAATAGAGTTAACTCACATATTGTCGTGGGCGGCAACGCCACGATAAACGACGTGGGCGGCAACGCCACGATAAGCGACGTGGGCGGCAACGCCACGATAAACGACGTGAGCGACAACGCCACGATAAACGACGTGGGCGGCAACGCCACGATAAACGACGTGGGCGGCAACGCCACGATAAGCTACGTGGGCGGCAACGCCACGATAAGCGACGTGGGCGGCAACGCCACGATAAACGACGTGGGCGACAACGCCACGATAAGCTACGTGCGCGACAACGCCACGATAAGCTACGTGGGCGGCAACGCCACGATAAGCTACGTGCGCGACAACGCCACGATAAGCTACGTGCGCGACAACGCCACGATAAGCTACGTGCGCGGCAACGCCACGATAAGCTACGTGGGCGGCAACGCCACGATAAACGACGTGGACGACAACGCCACGATAAGCTACGTGGGCGGCAACGCCACGATAAGCTACGTGCGCGGCAATGCCACGATAAGCTACGTGCGCGGCAACGCCACGATAAGCTACGTAGGCAACAACGCCACGATAAGCTACGTGCGCGGCAACGCCACGATAAACGACGTGGGCGGCAACGCCACGATAAGCGACGTGGGCGACAACGCCACGATAAGCTACGCGCGCGGCAACGCCACGATAAACGACGTGAGCGACAACGCCACGATAAGCTACGTGGGCGGCAACGCCACGATAAGCGACGTGGGCAGCGACGCCACGATAAGCTACGTGCGCAACAACGCCACGATAAGCTACGTGCGCGACAACGCCACGATAAACGACGTGGGCGACAACGCCACGATAAGCTACGTGGGCGACAACGCCACGATAAACGACGTGGGCGGCAACGCCACGATAAACGACGTGGGCGACAACGCCACGATAAGCTACGTGCGCGGCAACGCCACGATAAGCTACGTGCGCGACAACGTCACGATAAGCTACGTGCGCGGCAACGCCACGATAAGGGTATATTCGTCTACGGTTACGATTGGTGGATTATTCTTTTTCGCCACCTTGATAATGCAGTTCTGCGTCTGCAAAGTGCTTAAAAAATCCAAGACCGCCAAGATAGTAAAGCACGTTAAAACAAAAATATCCAACAAGGACTTTGCCGATACCCTTAAAAAAACAAAAGACGGATATATCCTCTACAAGAGCGTGAATCCCGATACGCTTTGCGATTTCCTAACCGGCAAGATAAAATACGAGGGTGTCGTTACCTGTCCCGATTGGAAACCCGATACGGATATAGAGTGTGGGAACGGGCTACATCTATCTCCTACCCCAGATATGGCGTTATCGTATAATAAGGGTAAATTGTTAAAATGCGCAGTTAAGCTGAATGACTTTGCCGTGTACCAGGGTAACCTCACTAAAGTGCGCTGCTCAAAGGTCATCGTGCTTGGCGAGGTGAAATAATATGCTAGACATAAAAGTATACCGCAAGCGCAACGATTGGAAGCGTGCGGCGATCATGTGGCGCATGGGCGCTATCCTGCTGATGGTCACGCAGTTGGTAACGGCGGTGTTCCTGTACAGGACGACGGCGGCGAACATATCACTGGTCAGCGAGTTAGAGGATAGCCGGGGCGTTACGAATGTCGTGGATTGCGGGAAAGAGAGGGGGAGATAATATGTCCCTAATCCTCACTAGAAACGCCGGTTACACATGGCTGCTGATAGATAACGGCCCCGGCCTACCCGGTGACTATCTGCTGAAAGTCCCTGTAGACCGCCCAGAGGTAGCCGTGTTTTGGGCTGACTTTTATTCGGAGTGGTTGTAACTGCCGGTGAATTGCTTGTAGAGGAGGATTATATGAAAATAATAGCCATAAAAGAATGTGCCGACGGTAACGAATCAGTAGGTACGCATTGGAAAGAGGTTAAGACATTTGATGACGAAACCACACTTAAAGAAGTCATGTTGTGGGCCGACAAAATAGGCTATAAATCCAATGTTATATTAGTTGAGGAAAAGAAATGACCTACCCCCTTTGGCAACTCGTCACGATAGCCCTCGCGTCGTTCCTGGCGGGGTTTATATTCTGCGCGTGTTATAGCGCATGGCTGGATAGGCACATGGCTCGGAGATATGGGAGGAGGGGATGAAAATACTGGAGATATTCAGCGGGACCAAGTCCATATCCAAAGCGTTCAAAGTGCGGGGCCATGAAACATTTACCGTAGACTTTAACCCCGACCTTGAGCCGGATATGGTGGTGGATATACTTGCTTTGGACTTAAAGGCCCTGCCGTGGATACCAGATGTTATCTGGGCCTCTCCACCTTGCCAAACATTCTCCGTAGCGAGTATAGGTCACCACTGGGCAGGCGGGAAAGGGGCGTATATCCCTAGGACCGAGGCCGCTAAAATAGGCTTGTTAATTTTGCGCCGGACAGAAGAAATAATAAAAGAGATCGATCCTCGGTTATGGTTTATGGAAAATCCACGCGGATTAATGCGGAAATTAACTACAATGCCGGGGCGCAGGACGGTTACATACTGCCAGTATGGCGATACCAAAATGAAACCAACAGATTGTTGGTCAAATGCGTCTAATTGGATACCCCGGCCCATGTGCCATAATGGGGATTCATGCCATGAGGCCGCACCCAGGGGCGCAAAGACCGGGACGCAAGGCATTAAGGGCGCGAGGGATAGGGGAATAATCCCGGCGCAGTTATGTAATGAGATAGTTGATGTTTGTGAACAGGAAATAAAGCCGTGATCCTCTACGCCTTCTACCCCTGGCGCAGCCGTTTGATATATTTTCTTCGTGCGGTGTTCGTGATAGCGGCGGTTATGATGGCGATACTTTAAGGGAGGGACTCTTATGAAACTAGAAACCATAAACGACTTGGTAGCTGAACTCAAGGTGATGAAAGACGAATTCACGCCGCCCAAGGACAAGTACGAGGAAGGGGCGCAGGACGCGTATGACATTGCCATTGAGTACGCCGAGAAGGTGAAGAAAGCTATGGAGGTAGCGAAATGAGATTATTTATTATTGAGATGCGGGAGGGTTGGAAACCTGAAAAGACATAGCGCGTATTAAATCAACCACCCAGTTGTGAGTTGTGCCCGTTTAAGGACGCGAAACAAGCCCCCAATACTGAATGGTATGATGACGACCTAGGAGATTTCTGCGCACCAGGATCGTGCCCCTTTGCCGCCGCCCGTCCGGTGGTCAAGGTCAAGGACTGTAACAATTTGGAATACTACGCGGCGAAGAAGGACACGGAAGATAAGGGGAAGGGGATATGAATATTAAGCAGTTTTCAGTAGGAGACGAGGTTGTGATTTATTAGACAGACCGTCCGCCGATGATTTGTACGATAGAGGCGTGTCCATGCGAGGGTGATGAATTGTGGTATATGAAGTACGCTGAACATGGAATAGCGGTAAACGCCCAAAGCAGAAGTTTCTCATTTATGGCCATGGAAAAACCCCGCCAGTCTGCCACGGGCAAGGAGAAAGTATGACAAAGAGTGGCCCCATAACGCTGATAGGCTGGCTGACTAAAACGGCAAAGGAGAAATTATGACGTACAAGTATGTGCGGTCCGGTAGAATGTGTAAACACTGGGACGGCGCAGATGTCCCTTGTAAAATATATGGTACGCCTATCGGCTGTCCCGAAAATACGGATAACTGTTTTGGACTCCGCAGAGTCAAGGTACGGAAACAAACCAAACCTAAAAAGGAGGCGGGAATATGAACGACAAGATAGGGCTGGAAAAGATGGTGGAGACACTTGAAAACATACTTAAAAGCGGGGCACGACTTGAAGATAAGGTAGGGCGTATTTGGATAACCGTAGACAAAGCTCGCGCCCTTCTCGCCGATGAAAGGGCTCAGAAGCCAGTAGCCACGGGACTGGTGGAAGCTATTAAAAAAGATATAGCGAAATCAAAACTACCGGGATTAAACAAGGCCATAGTATACACGATATTATCCCGCCACGCCGACGACAAGCAGGACGTGGTAGATAGGAAACCTATAATAGAACCCACCATTGAATATTTAACAGCGGTAGGATGTTACCTTTCCATCCATGATGAAAGAGTCTCGCAGGATAAAAAATGGGGTACACAAAACCACGACGATTTGAAGTGGTTAGCCATACTCATGGAAGAGGTGGGTGAAGTTGCTATGACGTTATTAGACAACAAGGCTAAGGGCCACCCCGAATATTTACGAAATAAAGAACTAATACAGATTGCCGCTGTAGTTGTCGCATGGATGGAGTGCTTAACACGGGACGGCAGAGGCGCAAAAGTATGGGAGCAGAAATCAATACTAACTCCCCGCCAGCCGTCCACTCCCCCGTCTATAAAAGGATTCGACGAGGTGAGGAAGGCGCATAAAGATAAGGAGTCAAAGCCATGAATAATAAGGACGTGCGTGATATAAAATTAATGTTGGCGGTAATCGCCGCTATGGTATCATGGTGCGGCCCGTTTCATACATGGTTTAAAATTCTTATGATATCCATGGCCCTACTTACCGGAATAACCGGATGGGTACTGATTTATTTAGAGTGGCGGCTTAAGAGATTGATGGAGGAATCCGACCACGACAAGGAGATAAAAACCATGAAGCGTAAAAGCGTGGATACTTTGGCGTTATCAAAATGGTGTAGTGCCAATGGACAGGCTTGTGGATATGGGATTTACCCATGCGATAGGGACTGTAAAGCAAGATTCCGCGCACAGGCACGAAAGAAGATTAAGGAGGGGAAGGTATGAAATACTTAATAGTCCTCCCGTTGGTGTTCCTGACGGGTTGCGGGGTGGGTATAGAGAACGACAGACTCCAAGAACGGAGATACGCTGAGTATCAGCGTGTCCAGAAATACAACACTGATATGTGCATGAAGTCCAGCGGCACGATTGTACTATCACAATGGGACTGGCATTTCGTAGAGTGCAAAATTGGGAAATGATTTGCGACACCCACAAACTTTACGGGAGTGTAGCATAAAGGAGGATTATGAAAAAGTGTAAATATGATACCGGGACAATGTGTGAAATGCCTACGCTTAATTGTATACATAAATCGTGGACTATTCGGTGGAATAACTATTGCGCCCCAAAACCCAAACCCCGCAAGGCCGTCAGGCGTGAGGCCGTTAAGGTGTTTAAGGCGTGGACAACACGGGGGAAGAATGGAAAACCTTATGGTATTATACACAAAAATCCCACTAAAATAGATGTTTATGCACCATCAGATTGGTTCCCCTGCCTCATCGTTGTTGACCAGAAGTATCTCAAGGGTGATAGCAAATAGCAACCCCGCAGTCTACTACCCTGCGGGGCGCACCGGATCACCGAAGCGATACGGGGGGTTATGGGACAGGCGGCACATTGTCGGCGGGAGTGCCCTTGTGCGCGGTGATTTGCGCCAGGAAGACGGATTCAAGGCGCGTAAAAGCGAGTTGTAGAAGTTCCTTGGCCTTGGCCCGCACCTTTGGGCTATTGGCTACAACCCTGTAAGGCATAGGTATAAGGGCCACTCCCCAATTAACTATAAACTCTGCTTTCTGCTCACCGGTTCCCGGTCCAAACTTTTCCTCCGCGTATACCAAATGCGCCACCAGCAATTTATCCTCCGATGGCCCGCCCTTGGCGAACATGGCCTCAAGAAACAGGTTGGCCTTGGCAGCCAGTAGGTCCGGTATCTTCTTTATAGCCCATCCCAGGGCCGCTACGATAGCGATAGGGCCTAACCAGTTAAGTGCGTGTGCTTGTAGCCATTCCATAATCAAAACCTCCATTCCGCGCCCGCAAAAATAGTAAACATCGCTTTCCCCTCTACTCCAGGCCCGGTTATTACATAGGACACATTTGGGCCAAAGGACATAGTGATGTCTGGTTGACCGGGGGGCGGCGGTGAAAGTATGGCCTTTAGGTTGGCGAACTTGTCAGGATCGGGGTACAGGGCCGTCAGTATCATCAGCGTGCCGGCCTTGGTAGCCGGCAATAGGTTGACGGACGCGCCGGCCGCCACGGAGGGACCGCCCAGGCCTTGCCCTAGAGTGCCGCCAATGCTCAAGGGGACGGCTTCCACCACGCCCTTGTAGGTTACTATGGCAAGCGCACCGCCAGCGTCCTGGTGGCCTTTAAGGTCATTGTAGACACCCGTGGCTACTACCGGGTTGTGGAGGTCTATCAGCTTGAACTGTCCCGCCTGTACATTATCCGCGCAAACCAGCGTCCCTATTAGGCCCCATAGCAGTATCAGGCCCTTTCTTGAAACCCTTTCGCAGTATTTCATCTTTAAGCTCCTTTTGGCTTTGTGGCGTTCTCCCGTTCAGCACATACATCTTTAGAATCTTGTCCTTTGTCCACTGGTACAGAATTCTTATCTTTTTCATGGCGTTTGGCCTTTCTCCTGGCCTTGTGTTCGGCCAGCTTCTTGAATAGGAATTGTATCAATTCCGTGATGAAAACAAAAGCGACTTTTCCCCACATAGCTACTCCCCTATATCCTTGCCTACCGATTTCTCCGAGATACCGATATGCACACCCAGCGTAACGGCTAAATCGCTTACGAACTGGCGCATATCGTCGTTAACCTTTCCCTGTACGAAATGGTATATATCGTATGCCTTTGGATAGCCCGTGATAAACACAACCTGGTCTTTGTCGGCCTCGGCGTGTTTGCAGATTGATATGGTCATGGCGTAGTTTTTAAGCTCAAGCATAATGTCTACCGCGGCACCGCCTCTAGGATCGTCAGGGTGAATTCTTCCCCGCGCATATCGCCCATCATACCTATCACCGCTACCCGGCTGGTTACGATACCCATTTGCTTAAACCCGCCGTCCAGAGGTATCAACTTGGCTTCCATGCCTAAAGCAATACAGCCCTGTAGTTCCTGTGCAAAATTGGCCGGGTGCAGCAAGATGTCGGTGCGGCCCTTAACATCTTTGACACCATAAACCATCCCGTATCCGAACCCGTAGTCCCTGGCCTTGTGCTTGTTTGACCACCGCAGCTCGCACTTGTATACACCGGCCGGGATACAGGGGAAAGGCCCCGTCTTGGCCCGTTCCAGCGTTACGCACCTATAGCCGGTATCGGATAGGTAGTCACCGAAAGTCCCCTCGTCCGTGGAAAAGGTGTGGCGGTTTATCGTAGCGGTTCTCACGGCTTCCCCCCTCCACCTACCAGATTGCCAAGTTTGAAGACCAGCCAGGCTAGCGAACCTACCGCGGGAACGCCCACGCCCACGGCCTTAATAACGCCCTGGCAGTAGGTTCTGGTTGATTCAAGTGAGGTCAGGCGTTCTTTTACAGGCTCTATCTCCGCCTTTATAGCGGCGTTAAACTCGTCTATGGTTCTCTGTTCGCTCTGTTGTATCTCACTGACCAGAAAGTTATGCCTCTTTTCAGAAGCAAGTATAAACTCGTCCAGTTTTTCCTTAACGCCCATAGCCCATTGCCTCCACTTTCCCGGTTGCCTTACCCAAGTCAAAGAAAAGCTTGTTCATCTGCTTACGATTACCCGCGCACCCGCACATCGTAGCGGTCATAGCCGCCGTGGTAGCGAGTATCAGTAGTGTCTCAAGCCAGTATCGTTTCATATCCCGAATACCACAAGCCATAGCAACAGCCCTATGGGTATACTTACCCATAGCCAACACAGGTGCTTTACGAAGTCCTCGTTAGGCCGTTTCATTCCGTTGCCACTTTTAGTATAAGGCATAGTCCCGTTATCCCTGTGAGCATTATCAAACCGAGGACGAGCATGGCGAATATGCCTATCACTTTGGTATCCCGTAGACCGCAAAGTACGAACCTATTCCGATATTACCGTTATAATAGGAGTACAACTTCATGGACGTAACCGTGAAATCTATAGTTGTCATTGACCCATTACCGGAATGTTGATTGCCGTATGAGTTCCCTGTGTTGTATAGACCATAAGAAAGGCCGTAATCTATCTGACGCAGTAAAACACTTGTACCCATTGGTCTGACGATTCTTATTTTGCCTACGGCTGTTAGACTGTTTAGATTGGCCACAGCGGGTATCTGTAATACTGTTCCAGTTGGCTGAACGGTTTGTCCCGCCGATGAATAATGGACAGCAAAGGTATCGTTGTTAAAGTAAAGTTGATACCCATTCTGGATAGCGTTCACATTGGTGACAGATGAAACTACCACGGAGAAATATATAGCCAGTTCTTTGTATAGCGTTTCATCGAAGGCCGCGTTAAGGTCTTGTATCCCAGTTGCAACAAGGACAGAATAAGAGGAAATGAAGACTGGCTGCTTTTCCAGCGCATAACTATTTTCTTTGATACTACCGACGACATCTAATGCGCTGGTGGGAAGTATCTTACCTATCCCGACATTAACTGCGTCCGCGCCAGTTCCGCCGAGTACCATGCAGTTAGAGCAGTCAACCTTTGCGCTTTTTCCGATGGCTGTTGCATTGGTTAGACCAGAGTTGAACCTGTAAGTATCCGCAAAATGGCCCATGAAGGTGTTATAGGTCCCGGTCGTGTTGGAATATCCAGCGGCGTATCCCATTCCGGTGTTATACCCAAAAGTAGTGTAGAGCAAAGAGTACATCCCGACGGCTGTATTTTGTTCGCCGGATATATTATTTGTGAGGCTTTGGTTCCCTAGTGCGGTGTTGAAATTACCGCCATTGTTCCAGAATAATGAGGCCCACCCAAAAGCGGTGTTAAAATTACCGCTGGTGTTCATGGTTAGAGCGTCTGAACCGAGGCCGACATTTAATCTTCCAGTGGTATTCCGTTTCAGGCATACCGCGCCGACACAAGTATTTTCCTGTCCGGTGGTGTTAGCCATTAACGCTTGGTCCCCGATGGCTATATTGTAAAGATTCTGCATTGTAGATGCTTGCAATGTGTAATTACCTATGCCTATACTGTTGCTGTTCCGGTGGAAATTGATGGACCCATTGATTATAATCGTGGAACCGAACACGCTTATCCCAGTATTCACCTTGAAAGCGGTTGACCTTGTAACCGAGTAGTCCGAGCCGTTGACTACCACCTCGCCATTACTCACCACCAACGTTGACCCGCCCACGCTGAACGCGCTACCCGTTATCGTGGCTGTGCCGCCAACGATGAGTTGTTCACCGATGGTTACGGAACTGGTGATTATCGCTCCGCCAGTAACATCTAACGCATAACCGGTTTCTCCCGCACTTGTTCCCAACATCAAGTTAGACTTTATACGACTGGATTTTGTGTCGTCAGCCGTGAAAAAGATGTAAGGGTTATTTCCATCGTCGTGAAGTATCAGATTCCCTTTACTGGCATTATTCTGTACTACAAGTAAATCCCTAGTGGGTGTTCTTAAATAAAATCTAGGGGAGTTGTCTACCATCTCTATGTCACCATTAATGGTCGCGCTTCCTATTGTTATCGGCCCAGTACCTGTTATTTGATTGGCTTGTAGGTCAACTGTCTGTGTAGCGATATGATTGCCGAAGTTATCACCCGCCGAACTGGCGGGCCACGATTCATTACATACCCCTCCCAAGCAAATACTGGTAGAGGTTGCGGTTTGGAAGTCCTGCGTACCCGTCCAAGTATTAGTTCCCTTTAACTGGTCATAGCCCAAAGCGGAACCAGTAGACAGGGCATAAGTATTAAGATTAATCATCTGTGCCGTCGTAGTAGACATACTCGCCCACAACACGCCCGTTGACACCGCCACGGCCTCTACGCGCTCGGTACTGGTGGATAGCGCGGTTACGATTGCAGCAGTTGAGGTTATCACGCCCGTCAGCCCACCGCCATACCCAGTTATTGATCCAACCGCTACGCTGTAGATACCCGTGTTGATATTCTTGGTAGCACCATTATACGGCACGAAGTTCGCTACGGAAACGGATTGCGTGGGTATCTCCATATGCGAATCGTACACCCCGCCGAAGTACACGCTCAACACGGGTGCAACGCCTGAACCCGAAGTCGTGTACATTCCCTCCACCAGTATCCTGTCCCCCGCAATCAAGGTTATAGTTCCCGTACTTAAAATCATACGATAGCCCTCTACCGTTTCGCTCAAGACGGGAGATAGTGCCGTTTCACCTATCAGTCCCCAGTTCGCTTTATCGGTGCAATCCCCCGCCAATGTATTGCACTTGTAGAACCTGCCCCATAACCTACACTCCTGCGTTGACGGGCCATCATCATCAACAGAAGCGTAGACACGGACTATCCAAGAGCCGTTAGGCAGGAACGAACCGGACGGATACCCGCTTATCGTCGTCCAAGTGCTGATTACTACCAAAGATGTTAATTTCGTTGTTACGGGAACCGTAGTGGTCTGCACCAGCGTCAGCGTTGAATACATGGCATAGTAAGCGTCTATGTCTGCCATATCGTCGGTGAAGAAGAATGTTTCGTCGCTGGTTACTGGCGGCAGTTGCCAAGATAACTGCCCGTCGTTATACTGGAGGAAAAAGCCCTCAACGCCATCAGTGGAGTACGGGAGCGTGTAGTCTATGTAATCCAACTGTGCCACCGAACCGCCAATCTCCGTATAATACGGGTTGCCTATCCTCACCCCGTTGTTAAAGGTGTTCAGCCCCGTGAATGTCTGCGTACTCGCTCTGTAAGCCGCCGTTGATAAGGCAGAATCTATGCGGGGGAAAGCACCGATGAAATCGCCATTTACGGCGTGTATATTACCATTAGTTACGGATATTCCGTCACTTTCTACGGATATTTGGGATGTGGTGTAAAGTGTCCCCTGTATTCCAACACCACCAACTATGGGTAGTCTATTAATACCCACACCATCGTTGCTTATGTAAATCTTATTGCCTAATGTAATGTCGTTTGTCGTTACGCTAAAGCTACTAGTGAATGTCCATGTGCCCGTGATTACCTCATCGTCAACCGTATACGCCGCCGTGGATAGGGCCGCTGCATGGGCGTTTAAGACACTAGTTATCGTGGATAGGTCTATCAATGCCGGGGATATCGCAGTATTAACAGGCAAATATAATCCCGCATGATTGCCCCAACTATAGGCGGTATCCCAATTAGCGAGATTGAAGCCGGTGTTGCCTTTAAGCGTTACAGAGGATGAAAGGAGCGTAAGCAACGACCCCGCCGTACCGTTCCCCGTAAACTGATCCGTATTAGCCGATATGCCTATTGCGCCTACGCCGGCGGATACCATGGATGTCTTATCCTGGAATATTATCCCGAAATTGCTCGTAGTGGTAGAGAATACTAAATTTCCGTTATTTATAACCGCGCCACTGGATAGTGTCAGCGTCTCGCTATTCAAATGTCGCAACTCCGCCGCAATGTTTCTGAAGTTCTGGTCAATATTGGGGTCTTTAATAGCAAACTGAGGCTCATAGGTATGGGCCGTGATAGAAAAAAAAAGAAGTAAAACACTATTTTTCAACATTTGGGGGTATCCCGTACATTGTCATAAACTGTGCGGCCCTGGCGCTATATTTGGCAGCGCCTTCTGTATTGGGTTTAACTTTCAAACCTTCCATAAGCAATTTGCGGCCGGTATCAGAAGCGTATATTTTTGACAGGCCGTACGCTCCAGTGTTCTGGAGAATACCTAAATGCTTTTGATTCTCTGCCTTTATCCCCTTAGTAGCCAGATTGTTTACAAGTAAGGATATTTCTTTTAATTCCCTGACGGCTTGCGGATCCATTACCCTGGCAAGTATCTCCGGCTTATATGTACGCATAACGGTATCTATGGCGGACATATTTAATTCTCCGCTTTCGGGAATAGCGGTATCTATAATATCCTGGAAAAATCTTTTTTGTAACGGCGTGATATTCTCTTTACCCAAAACTGCTAAAGCGCCTTCAAATTCCTGCGTCCTTGCCGGATTGAGAACATATTTGACCATTTTCATGGAGTCTTTTTCTGAAAGCACCTTAATATCTTCCGGTATCCCTTTTATCTTGCCTGATAACTTTTTAAGAGCTTCAATCTGCGGCTTGGAGAAAATACGGGACAATATCTCCGGCCTGTATCCTTGTAATACGGAATCAATAGCCTTTGCTTGCAACTCGCCTTCCGCCGGGATTGCTTTTCCGATTATGTCTTGAAAGAACCGTTCCTGTACGGGTTTTATGCCAGTCTTACCTATGGCCCGTTTAACCATATCAAATTCCTTTATGCGCCCGGTGTTTATTAAATATGTAACAATAGCTACAGGGTCCTTCTCAGCCAGAGCGCGTATTTCATCTGATTTGAACACTCGCGCGAAGTCGGTGTATTTCTTTCTCGCCAATGTATTTAATGCCCGCGCCTCTTTAGGCTGTGTCCTTAGATAATTGTCAAGGTCTTTCTGTAACCCTTGTTTTATCTGGACAAGTAACCGGCCCTTTTGCGTAGACTGGCCCGCCGCCCCTTTGAGCCCGCTTTGCATAGCAATAGCGTTTTCCTGTACAATCTTGTCATTTATTTTAGTAATAGCGTCGCTCACATTTCCAAAAGTGGGACGTTTGTATGGAGTTTGTCCGCCGGGTGTAGCTTTTGAAAATGAAGATGTTATTGAAAGCAAGTCTGGATCACCTTTGATAATAGCCCTTTGTTCCGCCGTTTGTATGGCGTTAGAGGTAAGAAGAGTATGCTTCAGCGGGACTTCCCTATTCATATCAATAATGGCGTTGCGTTTAGCATAGATATCTTTAATAACCGCATTTTCCGCCTGTGACTTGGCTATTACCGATTCCGTTACGGTCCTATTGACATCTTCCATGCTTAACTTTGTGCCGTATCTTTCGGATAACCTTGTCCCGATAGCGGATATTCCAGACCGTTTTTTCTTTCCTAATTCTCTGGCCGTCCTCGCCGCTTCCAACCCTACCTGTTCAGTGCTTAGTAGTGTGCCGTATTTTCTGGAAATGCCTAATTTAAAATCACGCAATGCCTGTATTTGTGCGCTTCTTGCCTCGTTCATGGAATCAGCGCCTATCCATGTATTGCTCATTAAATCCTCAAATTTTTTAAGCCGGGGGTTATTATTTATATCAGCCGGCGTAAGTTTGATTTTGAGTTTGCCGGCAATCTCGGCAAGTTTAGGGGCGTTGGCCTTAATGGTGGAAACAAAGGGTTTAGTCAATCCTTTTAGTGCCAATGTCCCTACACCCATGCCAGTTTCAAGCAATGCACCCTCTCCTGCGGCCTTTCCTATACCTATTGCGGCTTCACTGGGAGACAGGCTAGGAAGCCCCAGGACGCGATTTGCCAGTTGCCGGGCGCTTTCCCCCGCCATTGCGCCTAAACCCGCACCGAAAGCGCCTGTAGCCAGTCCTGTGGCTATTGAAGCCCCGCTAGTAACAGGGGCAGCTGCGGCTTGTGCGGCTATCAAAGGCGAAACGGCTACCCCCCCAGCGATCATACCGGCGGCGGGGAACAGACCCGTAACCTTTTCGCCTATTCTTTGCGTGGTTGTAAGCCCTTGTTTAATTCCTGTGGCCTTGCCCGCGCCAATTATGGGTTCTTTTGACGGGAATTCAAGGGATATCGGCTCTTTGGCCTTGTATGCTTCGCTCAATGGTTTAAAGACTTCTTTCCCGGTCAATGACTTTATATGCTTAGATACCTCTACTATGTCTTTGGCTGAACCATTGGATAAATCTAACTCGAAGGATTCACCTTTTGAATATGCGTCCGTTATTTCAGCAAGCACTTCTTTCAATGGCATATTTTGTCCTTAAAGTGATATCTTCCTTATCGCCTTACCAGTTGACGGAGTCTGTGCCGGTTTCTGTTGTTTCTTTTTTCCTTTAGATGGATTCAACCTTAAATTAATCTCGTCTAATTGTTCGTTGTAACTGGTTTCTCGGTTTCGCATTTCCAGGATCATTATATCCATCTTCTCCCTAAATGCGTCGTAGGATTGACCCTTATTTATCAAATCCTGTATTTCCTTATTGGCCGTATCGGAAAGTGCCTGGACACTTCCCGCCCCGCCACTTATAACCTTTGCATATTCCTTCGTAGCGGCGGTTAATGCGAGTTGGAAATTCTCAACATCTTTATCACCAGCGTATTGTCCCTTGACACGATTTATCCACCATTTATTAAAAACAGTATTACCCTGTGCGTCAAGTTTCTGCGCCATCTTATCGGCCAATTCAATATTCTTCCTTGCCTGTTTCTCAAAAGATAAAGTCTGTTCTTTGATGTTTGTGAGTTTTATTAAGGCACCTTTATCTGCCTCATAACCCGCCTTTTGTGCGGCAAGCGCCTGTCCATCGTTACCAGCCGACTTAGCTATCTTTGAAGCTTTATTAAGTATTTCACCCCTCATAGAAGCAGCACCCATTCCCAAACCCTCTAATTGCCCCGTAGCAAGGTATTTCTCTGCCATTAACTGTTTAGTGTCATCGGTAAGAATTCCCGCACCAGTACCACCACCTATACCGCCTCCGATTTCCTTTGTCGCATTTTGCACGGACTTTACATAATCCATGAATTTCATTCCCGGTTGAGTAGTTGTCACCAATTTTTTAAGAATGTCCGGTTTATCCTGATATGCTATCAAGGTGGAATTGTATTGTTCAGGGGAAACGAGTATGTCAGTTTTACCCGGAGCGAATTCCTTTTCTCTTGGTTTCACAAACGGCCCACCAGTAAGTTTAGCCAGTTCTGCGGAAGCCTGTGTAAACCCTTCCGGGATACCGGGGCTTAACGCCGCACGGATATCCGCTTCGGATGGTATGCCGCCTATGCCTCGGCCAGTAGCGAACATAACATCACGCTGTGTAGGAGTTTTAGGGGTGAACGCTTCAAACTGGCTTTTGGCCTTCATCTCGGCCTCTAATTTCTCAATGCCTAATTTTTGGTCATACTCCTTCTGCGCCTGAATCATCTTCATGGCGTTCTTGGCCTTATCTTCTTTGGTCTTGTAGAAGTCGTTTACAGTAGCAAAGACATTCTGTATGGCCTCTGCCTGTTTCTGTGAACGCTCCCGTTTACGCTGTTCATTTTCTTTGGCGGCGTTTAATATTTCGCCCATGAGTTGCGGGTTTAACCTGGGTATGTATTCGGGTGACATAGTATTTCCTATCTATCGAAGATACTGCCAACACTTGAACCGATGGAACTGCCAGCAACACCACCAGCGGGACCTCCATAAATAGTACCGACGATACCACCGGCGGCACCTAGAATGGGTTGCATTATCCCTTTCTTGTTGCCCTTTTTATAGGCGGACAGTGAGCGATTAAACATATCCAAATCCGACCGCCGGCCAAGTTCCTGCCCCATAAGTTGCGCCAAAGTATCAGCCAGACTATTGGCCCGCTCATAATCCATGCCGTAGGACGTGGTAAGGAATTGGAGCATTTCCTGCCGCTTTTGGGAAGCGTCCTGCGCCAATAGCCCGGTAATCTGCCCCTGCTGGCCCACTTCCTGCTGATATGAGGCTTGCGCGATATCTCCGCTCTCAATGCTGGACCCGGTAAGTCCCCTGCTCTGCGCCGTAGTGGATACATCGGCCATAGTCCGGGCCTTGCTTTCCTTGCCCTGCCGGACTATCTCGGCTATCGCCTGTTGGAGATACGGGTCAGTCCCAGGCTGTAAAAGCGGTATTATCTCCTTGCCCGCCGTCTCCCGGTATGAACCCCTTTGACTGGTAAGCAGATTCGCTATACCGCCGTAACTCGGATCGGCTTGCGATAGTTTTGTAAGTTCGTCCCAATCTATAAATTCATTCATTTTTTTATACCTCTACTTTTAACTATTCTATCATTTTACTGGGAGTTTGCGAAGATACAGAGACATGTTAAAAAGCGTCCATGCACCTGCCGAAGATGAATTATTCTTGAATTCCACGTCCAAGAACCGACCTGTTAAATTGTTGCTCACGGAGAATGGGATTTTGCTTACCAGTATCCCTGCTGTGGAATCTTCGCCGGTGTTCACGTCGTTAAGCGTTACTGCTGTATTGGATAGGTCAAGGTGGTATGACGGCGTGATGTTTATATCCAATATACTTTCCGTTTCCGGCGCGAAAGAGGCGTACATCTTAATAAATTCCTTCTCCGCGTCCGGATCGCCGAATGAATACGCCTTTGTCCGTATTTCGGAAGTGAACGCCTTACCGTCATCATCCTCGCCTATTTCCAATTGGTACAGTTTACCGGTGGAGTTAGCATCTCCGCAGAACAACTTTCGGTTGAATATCGCCATTGAGTAACAACTCATGCCGTCCAGGAACGTTACCGCGTCGTTCTTATCAGCGACAAAGACAAAATCATTACGCCCGCTTGCTGAACTAGTCGTATAGGCCATGTAATAGCGTTCGAGATATACGGCTGACGCTGTAGGCGGTCTGGACGTACCTTCTAGCCAGTTTATCGTAACGTCGCGTAATAGCGCGGTATGCGTGGCGGCGCTGATGGTGAATATCTCTTTGATCCCAAGATATGCCGCCGTGCTTATGATTATGGGCGCATTGTTGCTTTGTGCGTTCCATGTGGCCGTAGCACGTTCTACGCTATCGCAGGACGCACCGGTACTGACATAATAGGATATGCTCCCGTTATCCAGTACAGAATTAGCTTGGAAGTTACCCCAACTGTTGATAGCGTCCGTTTGAGCGCAATCATGGATATATTCGCCGGTGGTAGCGGCCTGAAGCGTAATGCTATGGAGTGATGGCGTTTGAGTGCTGTAATCAGTTGAGAAGTCGGCCTTATACTGCCAGTATTCCTTTGTTAGCGGTATCCGGTATATCCCGCTTGTGGTCGTGCTGACCAGCGTCCAACTGCTCCATGTAGGCAGGACGGACGTTGAGCTTTCCCGGACGCTGTACGCGATTGTGGACCCGACAGGCACGGTATTGGAGAACGAGAACGGCCCGCCGATAGGCGTTGGAAAAGTAGTGTCGAATATCGATGACGTGAATGTACCGGATGAATTATATCCGCCAAAAAAAAGATTATCAATGCTCATCCCATATACGCTGGCATATGGAATGTCATATAGAAATATATGAAAAAATTGGTAACCAGATGTTGATGTTATAGTGGTATCTGTCCCAGTTAATGGTCCCGCAGCACAGGCATTCCCGGAGAATCCCGTAGTTGTTGAGGATGTTACGGAAAAATCGCCATTTAAATTACGCGTAATCACGAAATCACAACTGCTATATGCGCCTGTTACATTCTGCAATGTAACAGAACTTACTTGCGTTTCAGAACCGGACTCTACACGGACAATCCTCTCACGCATATTGTAAGTATTGAATTCAAAATAATAACCAGACGTGGTAGCCGTATCTATCGTAGACGATATAAAATAATATTTAAGGATTGTCCCTAATTGCCCGCCGGAACGGTCAACCGTCCTAGCAGTTAATCCCCACTTTCCGTATGAATATGCGGACGTTGAATAATATAGTTTCTGATTCCCGTCTCCGCTCGGACATATTGAAGTCGCGGGTGAACAATACATACAGAATCTACCAACCCCGCCTAGAGAATCCTCATTGCCGCAAGTGCCGTTTGTGCCATTTGCACTAAATGCGGTTGTTCCACCTTCTACCGATAATGGCCGGGTATTGGCATCTGTATTGGCTACAATCGTCCACGATGAAGAAGTATCATTAAAATCATCAAGCACTGAATAGGAATTACTTGTTATCTGTATATCCCCACTAACTTGCGTGGTTGAAATATTAACCAATGTGCCTGTACTCCAATCTTCCGCCGTGGTATCCGTATGCGTCCATGTGGAAGGTACAAGAGACCCCGGCGAGATAGTAGCCGATATCTTTGCGCCGGGACCGCTAACTTGCAGATTACCAGCCTCCCAATGCGCCTGCGTAGTGTAAATCTTGTTCCGGCCTACCGCTGTATTGCCTATGAGCGTATCAAAGATATTCTTGACCCCGGAAAATTGCGGCTCGATACTCCCGCTGGTCATCTTCTCAATACCCCGGCGGCTCATCCAGAATAATGCGCCGTCCTTCTCCTGTATGCTCCTATCTTCAATACAGCCCACTTCCCGCGAGATAGTCCTGACTATGAAATCATTGCGCCCGAATCCGTAAACGCCGTATATTTCATCATCATTGCCGACAAATAGGAAGTCCTTGAACCCGGCATATAGGCATTTAATGGGCTTTGCGTTCTCCCCGCCAAAGGCTAAAGCAACGGGATCTATGCTGGTGGTCGGCCCGGTGGTCCATTCTTCACCATCCAGCGCCTTTGACATGTAAACATAGGACAGACTGCCGGCTACGCCAGCCGTTACTATCCGGTTGCGCCAACCATCTATGAGGTTGCCTAGCGGTCCCTCTGTAACCGTCTTGGTGCTGGTTGCGTCCCAATAGGCCATTGAATCCACGCCATTGGCAAACCATATTTTACCCAAATAAGCTACTGCGTCCATGTCGTTTACAGTGGACAGGCTATAAAGGCCCGGAATGGCCTCAAACACGCCTATAGACGTGGCTTTATAGATAGTTTGGCTGGATAGCGCCAAAACGTAGGCGGTGCCGTCTGAAGCGGTATAGGGCCACGCCCCGCGCACGGACTTTTCATCAGTAAAGACACTAGAATTGAACTGCGAGAACCCATTCCGGCGGGTAACGCCTAACTGATCGAAATAAACATTTCGCGCCCACTGGACGCTATTATCGGGAATTAAAGCCGGATTGTAGCGGGTGATTACCCCGCCCTGGAAGTTAGGAACGTGGAATATCTCTATCCCGTCCTGCGCCTGGGAATATGCGGGAGTGAAGAAGAATAACAGTGTAAAGAGTAAATATTTCATACATACCATTTAACGATTCGGGGCCACGTTGACATTCGGGCTATACCCCGGTCGCGCCCGGCAATATTCACCAAAAAGCGCCCGATTAACCATGTACCGCTGCATATACCTGTCACCTTCAGCCGCCATGCCGACAACGTATAACATTCTCGCGGCGGCAAAGTATGCAAGCATGGGGTGGAACGGCGTAAACTCGGTTATGCCATTGAACGGCGTTATAGTGGACGTTATAACATCGGCCCGCGCGTAATACTCCACCTTTACAGTAGTGGTCGTGGTGTTCGTCACCGGATATGGATAGAACCCGATCTTTGTCCGACTGGAAAAGTTGACAAAGAAATTAACAGGTTCCCCGGTAATCGTTTCCCATTCACTTGAAGCCAGGTCCAACTTAGCAGGGGACTTTTCCTCTAACCGCTGATCATCCGATAATACCCGGTCAATCTGGATGAAATTTGAAGGCAAGTTATAATACACTGTCCCCGAGCTGGTGTCAAAGACGTAGGCTTCCCGGATACAGAGCGTATTACTGATCGTGTCTTTCTGCGCCTCATTGAGCAGATTTGTCACTTGCCGCTCGGTAAACAGTTCCTGCCCGGTAAATGCGGGGTCCATGCCCATTGTCCGTACATCACCTATCAAATCGGATACTGTCCCCGCGTATATCTGCCTGGTGGAAAATAACAACAGGATTATAAGGTATCTGGTCATTTCGCCGCCTGTTTATTCGGTAGAGCGTTCTTGTTCCGGCAATATTCCATGAGTTCCGCCCGGTATGCCGAATAGCGTTGCATGTACCTGTCAGCGGCATTTGCAAGCCCGTCTATGTATAACATCTGCGCCGCCGCGTAGTATGCCAGCATTTGCTGATACGGGATGAATTCAGTTATGGAGTTGAACGGGGTGCTGGACGTGGAAAGGTCATACACCTGCGCGTAATACTCAGCCTTTATAGTTGACGTGGACCCGCCAGTTACGGGATAAGGATGGAATCCTATTTTAGTCCTGCTTGAAAAATTGGTGAAGTAATTGGTAGGCGGGCCGGTGTCGGTTTCCCAGGTGGTTGATTCCTGGTCCAGTTTTAACGGAGATTTCTCTTCAAGGCGCTCACCGTCTGAAAGCAACCTGTCCATGCGGATATAATCGCCGGGCATGGGATAATACGCGGTCCCGCTGCTGGTGTCGAACGTGTATTCCTTGCGGATACAGAGCGTACCGGCTATGGTGTCGCGCTGACCTTCATTGATGAAGTCAAGGATTTGAGTATCAGAAAAGCGGACACGGCCCAAAGCGGAGGGATCTCGCCCTAGAATCCGTGCCGTACTAATCAATTCACTGGCTGTTTTGGAAATCCCGCTAATCGGGTTTATTATCGAGGCCAGTATTAAGGCCCCAAGTATCAAGGCTCTCTTCATACTGGCCCTCCGCATATCTTACAACTACATCATTAAAAGGTTACTGAAAATCTGAACTATCGGTAGAATCATATTGATATTCGCCGTACAGAGATACGGGTGTAGCCGCTATTATTGCACTACTAGCCACACTCCTGGCGTACAACGGTGCTTCGTTGTAGTCCTCTATAACTATACCGATATTCGGCATATGCCTGCCATCGGTAGTAGCTGAGCAAGTTGTAGCACTAGCAGAAACTGTAGACAAGCATATCTCAAGCATAGCAGTTCCAGTTCCGTGTATCACAGCGTACCTTCTACGGACATCACTTGATAAAACCGTAGTCCAGGCGGTAGTAGTCACGGAAACACTGAAACCAGCCCTGCTATCACCGTCATTTCTCGCTATCTTCGTAACGAATGGAGATTGTCTCCCTGCCGCAAAGACCAGGCCGACAGAAGCGGTTACGATAAGTAACGCCAATTTCGTCTGTATCTTCATATGTCTCCTTTACTGGGCAGTAATATCACCAGCGTGTACATTAGTGGAGCTAACATACACGAAAGCACCCTTACCTACACCAGTAGATATAACAAGTGCAGTGTTTATATTATCCACAATGCAATCAGAGCATACATACATTTGGTAAGTGGCAGTAGGGGTAAGTGCGTCCAGTTGGGCGATTGTCCTTGCGGACATAAGTAACCCGCCGGTAAACGTAGAACTGGAAGCCGATAGCGTCCCACTGAACGCGGCAGTAGTGCCGGTAGTCGCGCCCTCGTTGCTTATCGCGTCCACATAAGCGGTGCCGTCTATGTAGATATTCTTGAACTGAAGGCTGGACGTTCCCAGATCAACATTATCATCGGTAGTGGGGATAAAGTTACCAGAAGAATCAACGCATACTTCCGCGCCGCTGACACCGACGCACCATACGTCCCGGTCGTCGGCGCTGCTAGTAACCCTTGCAAAGGTTATCTTCTCCGTCAGCACGGCAAAGGTTACAAACATTACCAGTACAGCGGTAAGGCCAAGAATCTTTTTCATTTTACCTCTCCTGTCTGCATTTATTTACATTGCGTAGTTCGGGGTTGTCGGGGTCCAGTTTCGCGGCGGCGCATTTGAGCTGGTCGCACATACGCTTGAATTCAGGGTTCCCGACTTCGTTTACTACCGCTTTCTCTACTGCCCGGCTATAGTTAGCGTCTTTCTCCGGGTTATCGGGCTTCGGGTACATACCCATCTCGGCGATAGTAAGCCCATGCTTTGAGATATACTCTTTGGCTTGGTCGAAGTCTATTTGAGCTTTGTGCTTCTCCGCCGCCGTCCCTTCTTTAGGCCCGAGGTACTCTAGTGCCCTTTCGTCCCGCTCAAGTTGCTTCTCAAGTGCCCCGATATCTATGTTCTCCACCTTCATGGCCGTTGTGCCATCGTCCAAGCTTTTCCCGGTCTTTAGGCTTTCAAGGTATTCGCGCTTACTTGCTATCTCTGCGCGTCGCCTGTCTGCCTCGCCGGGGCTTATCGGCACTCTCGGCGGTCTGCCTACTGGCCTACCTGTTGGCGTACGTTTTACTGCCATGATGGTATCCCTCCTATCACTTGATGAATCCCTGCCGGCAATAGTGCGCGGCAGGGGAATCTCTGTCACTTAAGAGATGTTATGTCCATAGCAGAAGTGCCATGCCGGTGAACCGACGTTGCAGGACATATACCCCGCGTGTTTCGAGGTTATGGTGTCTATCTCTCCGGCATAGAAGAACTCAACGGGGTTCCATTCGTAGAACTTGAGGAACTTCTTCATCAGCTTCGAGTTCACCATGAACCAGTCGGCGGTGGCGGCGGTGGACCCGCTGGACAGCCAATTATGCCACACGGCCAACTTGTATTTGCCCTGGTGGAAGTTGATGTTGTTCGTGGCGGTGTTGACTTCCTTCGTGGACTTAATCAGCGTCATAGCCGATTCTTCCAGTTCGGTAGGCACAATCAGCGTATCGGGGAAGTGGGTGGTGATATTGTCCCGGTTGGTCTTGAACTTTATCATCAGCCTGCGGGTAGCTTCCACGGCGGCGGGAGAGAATGCCGATGAACCGGCATTACCCTGATTGGACCCGCCCACATCGGAGGTATGCGCCGAGTAGCACAACACCTGCGAATCGGCCACGGTCGTAGTGGAGAAAGCGCCGTTGAAGAAACTTGCAGCCAGTGATTCGCGCTTAGCGCGGAATCTGTCGGCCAGCGCGGCAACCTGCTGACGGACAACGCCGTACAGGTCGTTCCGGCGTAGCTTCTTGGTCACTTTCACGCCCATTGCGTATTCAACCTCTTCGGTTGACTTACGGTAGGACTGCTTGCTTTCGTCGTAGAATATTTCGCCGTCGAACACCGGCACCGAGCCGAGGTCTCCGAGCAGAAGTTCGTAAACGATAGCCTGGTCCGGTTCAACGACATCGAACAGAGCCGGTATCATTGACTGGAAGTCGCCATATTCGTTAGCGAATACTTCCGACAGGTCCTTCTGGACCACATAACTGTAATTTGCCTGCGTTAAAGCTGCCATTTAATCCTCCTGTGTCTTTCCTTTCTTTAGCTCAACGGCGCAAATATCGTGTCCACCGGGGAAACGATACTGCGGAATACCGGGTGCAACCCATTAAGCTGTAGATTGTGGTGCAGGCCGGGATCAAGGTCTATCCATCCTTCCTGCCCGTCGTATTTCATCTGATTGCGGAGCGTGGTGGCGTAGAACGTGCCGGCTGCCGCGTCGGTTACGAGTTTGTCCATCGTGGACTTAATGTTATGGACTTTCCAGAACAAGGGCTTAATATGCACAAGCGTGGAATCAGCAGCTACAAGAGCCGTAGTCGGCGCGGACTTCAGGAACAGGTCCGTATCGTCATTGTATATAACAAACAGGAGTTGGCCTACGCCGGTGCCGGAATACACATACAGCCAACCACCGCAAGCGGCGGCCTCTATGGAGGTTACGCGGACCTGCGTAGTTGACTGCATGGACGCGATAGCCATCGTGTCAGTGATGTCGTATTCAGCGGCCACAAGGCAACCGGGGTAAAACGGGTCCACTTCAGCCATCACATGGGCCGCGCCGGTGTAGGTGTCGGAATCTCCGACTTCGCTGTAATCGTGGAGCGCAACAAGCACACCGACTTTATCAGCAGACGTTTCGTCGGCAAGGACAAGGCACCCGCTATCGTCGCTGGCGGAACCCGCCGAAGTAACGCCGGGCATAAGCATAGCGCCGGCCTGGATATCGGAGCCTTTACCGTCTATGGGGAATTTCATCAACCCGCGACTGCCTGAAACGATTATCATGATACTACCTCCGCGTAAGCGATTCAGAGGTGAAGCGTCAAGATGTTCGTTGGTGAATCTACAAGGTGAGACTGAATAAAACCGTTCTACTTCATATCAAGTATTGCACATTTACAAAGCCGTGTCAAGGAAAATCTTTTAAAAATTAATCATATTCCATTTTTGGAGCCGCACATCGGGCAACCTGCGTTATTTTTTACTACTTGTTCACCGTGCCCGTCAGAATATTTAGTCACGTTGGAATATCCGCCGTTCCCGTCAAGTGTTCCACCTTCATGGGACACCTTTATTTTATCGAAGATGAATCCGCACTGTTTGCAATGCACACGCCTAGCAGCACTACCCTTTCCCTGTCCCCGACTGTTGCGGGCGGAGTTAGGACGTACCTTTCCGTCCCGCGCAGTCGGTGATGGGAACCAGTCCTTTTCAGGTAAACTTTTTCCTGTCAGCGCCATTGTTCCACCTATTTGAATACCGGCGGTTTGTCAAAGTCGGCGGGTATGCTTACGCCGTTTGGGTTCTTGGTCTTATGCTGGATTTTCTTCCAGGTGGCTTTATCCACCTTGCCGAGTTTCAGGCGCAACCCGTTTTCGCCGGTGTATTCGCCATTCGCCATCTCTCCTTCTACAAGGCCGTCATCCCCGCCGCCGTCATCATCGTTTCCTTTAGGATTGGGACTGTCGTTGGGTTTGCCTTTCGGAGTGGCCGGTTCGGGAGTGGTGGACATATGTTTTCCTTTTGCGTAGGTTACGGCTATTTCCATCTGTCTCTTGAGTTTGGCCGGATCGAGTTTATCGGCCAGCGGGACAGTTTCCAGATATTCCTTTATCGCGCCGCGCAGTTTTATCAACTTCGGATTGGCCTCTACAGCGTCCTGCACCGCGTCAGCAGTGTTGCTCTTCGCGTCTATTGCATTCTGCCGGGTGGTCAATTCGTGGTGCTTGAAGTCGGTTATTATCTGGTCCCTTGTCTTGCCGGTCTTTTCCTCTATAACGGCCCATTGGTCAGATGTGTATGATTCCAGCGTAGCAGAAGTCAGGGGTGCCGGCGCAGGCGCAACCGGAGCGGGCGGCGGAGTATTCCGCGCCTTTAACTCGGCGTTCTCCGCCTTCAACTTTTCAAGTTCCTGCTGCTCGGGAGTGGGTTCCGGGTCACCTTCAGGCGCGGATTCCGGTATCGGTTCGGGGACGGGAGCGCCACCACCCGGAGTGCCGTCAACATTATCATCCATCAGCATTTTAAGCCAGTCCATTATATTATCCCTCCTGTGGTTCCTTTGCTATCGCTTTTTTCCAATTCAGAGATTCTTATGTTATCGTCCTCAACTGAATTATTGAGCCATTCGATTTGTTTATCCGCTTCACAGAGATTGGATTTTAGCCCTTTCGCCATTAACCGGACTTTGGATGAAGAGCGGAGTATTACCTGTTCGTTGTGCGCGTCCAGTAATTCCTTGCTGTCCAATATGGCGAATATGGAATCTTCTGCCTGTTTAACTATCGCGTCATATTCGGATATCAGGTCCGCGTTCTTGTTCAACTTAGCCAGTCGGTTCAACTTAGCGATCCGTTCCTTCTTAATCCGGATATGCGTTTGCAATTGCCCTATTTCCTCTTTTACCTGTTTTGATATCATTTATCCCTCCGCCGCTGTCTTTGCTAAAGGGGGCGCACCGACACCTGCGAGTGCGCTTACAGGGCTGCCGGGATTGCCGGGGTTATTGGTGCCCGGTTGCGGTGCCTGCTGGCCGGCGGATTCAGGCATTTTGGCAATATACTGCTCCCATCCAGGTATCCGCGAGGCTATAATAAAATCATTATTTATCTGTAATATGGTCTTCGGGTCTATCTTGAACGGCACCCCGCCCATAGCGGCTACGCCCTGGAATACGCGGAGTATCTTCTGCATCTCCGCTTCAGGTGAGAACGGTATCCCGTTTGATTTCAGCGTCCACTTAACAAAATCGGAAACCAGCAGGGCGGAATTAATAACGTCCTCTTCGCCGAACATATTGCGGAACGGTATCTTTGAACTCGCGTTCTGGTAAAGCAGGGCGGTATGTAATGCCATCATAGCGGGGATAGCACGTTTCCATTCATCTATATAATCGGCTACGCGGTAATTCGCCTGTTGCAATAACATAGCGGTCTTGTTGCCGGGCGCACCAGGATCGCCGGGGTCTTCCTGCCCGGACATGCCCATTGATGGGCCTATAAGCGCCTCAAGGAAGCGGATAGCAAGCGATTCGTCGCGAGTGCTGTCATTGTTAAGCGTGGCAAGTTGGAACTGCCGCGGTAATTCGCCTTTCAGGAATAGGTCATTGGGTGTCCAGAGTATCCCGCCCGGTGTAAATTGGTAGGTATCGCCAAGCGCATCTTTCATAGAATCAGGCGCTATGATGGTTACGGAATCCGTAAGCCTGCGCTGGTTACTGCGGTGACGGTGTAATGCGTTTATCTCGCCGAACAGGTCCTTCCCGTCTTTAAGCAGCGATATGCCGGCCAGGCGGTTATCCCTGCCTATGAATTTAAACGGCACGATACATGGGATATTTTTACGGGTGCGATACCGCTCAACGCGCAATACCCGCTCATGTTCCGGCCAGTAAATAACATTGTAAACCTCAACGCGGCGATCGTTATCTAAATCGGCTTTGACTATCAGCCTGGCAAATTTATAAGCGTCCTTGTAGTCCGATGATATCCCCTCCACACTATCGCGCTCACTATCCCATTCATCTTCATATGTGGCGTTCTCGAATTTATCAGATATCCCGTCTATGGCTTCGTTGTAGTAATAATTGCGCTTGCGCTTCTCTAAGAATTTGTTCCGTCCTTCCTTGAAGGTGTAGCCGTATATTGTAAGGTCACGCACGTTATCAACGAAGAACGGAAAATGAATAAAGTTTATCAGCGGGAACAGTGTATACTGTGGGCCGTTGCGGCTGATAAAGTCGTGTTCGTATTCTACACGGACTTCGGTATCTTCGGTAGGGTTAAGCAGGGTTTCGATAATCTCGGTGTATTCATCTTCGGAACACCCGGCAGATTCAAAATCGGGGTAATCGGATTGGAACTCTTCGGCGTTGGTATAGGTCTTGCTGTCTATACCGCGCTCCACCTCGCGTACGAATTCGCCGTATACCAGCGCCATCCCGTCACGGAAACACGGCAGGTCGGTGTCTTTGAGGGTGTCGGCCAGGTTGCATGTTTCGCCTACCGTCCAATTCAGCGCGGCCTCCAACTTGTTGCGCGTACCCGCGTCCATATCTCCGCCCGGCTTGATACCGGCGCTTATCAACTGCGGCCCGCCGAATATGGCCCGGCGGAAATTAGCTCGTAGGCTGCGGAACTTCTCGGCAGGTAAACGCAAATCTATCTGGCTGGATGATTCAGCGCCGAACGGAAAATCAGTCGCCTCTTCAACACCTTCCATTAGCCGGTTCAATGACTTCAACTCTTCGCGGACCTTACCGTATGCGTCGTCCCATGCCCGGTAATTGGACTTGATGATCTTTTCCAACTGCTTCAACTTGCGTTGGCTAAGCGGTAACTTCGTGGAATAGTTGTAACTATCGGCCTCGCGCACGTCGCGCTTTATCTTGGCGATAACGTCAGAATCTGGAGCTTTAAGAAAAAATATCATTCCTGCTCTTGTATGCCTTGCAGTTCTATGTTCGTTTCCGGCGGCTGGCCATCGCGAAGTTCGATCCCGCGTACTTTAAACTTTACCAGCGCCGTGCCTATCTTACCGATATTGGTCTTGATACCGGATTTACGCATACGGATGGACGGATAATACTTCTTCGGTTTAGAGGTATTGGATATGGAGGGCATTTCCATAGCGTCGTCGCCAAGGTCAATGAATTTAGCGGATTTCCTGCTTGACTTAGCGGCCTTGGCGGGTTTGCGTTTCATTAATACGCGCCCGCTTTACCCATCTTCATCATAGGCATTTTTGAAGATTTGCTCTTGGCCTTCTTAACCTTCTTGGGCTTCTTGCCTTTCCCGGTAATACGCGGAACGTCCGCTTTAGGAAATGACAGTTCTTCTTTCGCCGCCTGGAATCTTGCCATTGATCGCTTTTTCATGTGTCGTTTCCTCTCTTACTTCTTGACGGGCGGCAGAACTTTTCCGCCCTTGACCGGCTTCGCGGGGTTCAGGCCGGCAATCGGGTCATTGCAGATAGGGCCTCCGACCACGGACTCCGCGCTCTTATACGGCAATTCTTTGCCGGCTTTGTTTTTGTGATTGGGTTTACCGGGATTAACTTTCATGGGTTGTCCTCACTTACCGAATAATTTGCTTACACCGCTACGGAAAGAGAATTTATTCACTTCGTCCCGCGTTATTATCTTGGTTTTCTTACGTTCCGCGAACCAGTCCTTCACCACGTCATGCAACGTGTAGATGAATCCATGCGCCATGACGGGGGACATCTTCGCAATGGGAATTGTCACGATCATCAAAGCGCCATCCTGCGTGAATGACAGGCGGGCATGTTCATCGTCACGCTCTATACCCATCACTTCTTTCTTGGGTTCTTCTTTCAGGTCTATCTTTTCAACGGGTGGTTTTGTTTGTTCGGTTGACATTGGGATATTATACATTGCTTTTTAAAAGATTGTCAAGCCCTTTGTAATCAGCCATCTTTCCCCTGCATAATTAAGCGCGGGGAATCGGCTGTGTGCTTATGTGATTGATACGGTACTAACTAAACGCTATGCAGGTACGGGGTAGACATGGCGGGTCTAATATCCCCTTGATTTTGTACAAATCACAAAAGGAATTATTTTTTGTTCAGGATGATACTACTTCAAGGTGATGACAGAAATTCTTAACTGCCATATTTAGCGTTGCAGATATTACTTGATCTGCGGCATTTGCGTGTCCGTATCGTGGAACGGTTTGGAAGTCCGAGTATTTTGTTTGTGGGTCTAAAACAAGAGAAGCCTTTGAGGTAACGGCCTCATTGGCTTCAGGAGTGGTAGATTTGCCCGTTAACAAATCACTAAATAAATTTTAGCACATACACTTTAGTATGTCAAGCCCTATTTATACTATCCCGCCTTTCTTACCCGGCGGCCGGTAATTCATAACGCGCAATATCTCGCGCAACGGCTGACGGCGTACTACTGCCAACTGCTCAACGACATACGCACTTGTCTTTAAAATATGTGCGGCGATAGCGGCCTCAATAACGCAATCATCGTGACTGCCGGCTTCAGCCTCTAGCTTCCCGGTCTTACGGCGCACGAATGTCCGCAACTCCGATATCGTATCCGTGCTATTGACCTTAATTGTGGACTCTCGTACAGCTTCGCGCAATGCTGTTATAATAAGCGGCCTGGTCTTAGCGTTAGTCTCCCACGGCTTACCAGTCTCCGGGTCCGCCCATAACTTCGGATATTCCAGGTCAACCAGTTTCGCAATGGTGGCATTGCCGGGATACTTGTTCTCCACGGCTATCATAGCCCATCCATAATAAGCGCCGATATCGCGTAGGATATACCCGAATTCAGAGGGATCGCAATAACCGTGCCAGTGGGCGCACTGCTCCCATGTATTAAGACACCAGACTGACGCACTGGACATATCCTGCCCCTCAATCCCGTCCGCCGCGTCAGCAGTTATTAAAAATGATTCCTGCATATTTGATTATGCCTTAGATCGCATGGTCCGCCATACGCTGAAATTGCCCTGCTTGTTAGGCTGGATGGATATCTGCCCGCCGTTATTAATAATGTCACCATGCCACTTCAGCGGGCTTATACCGGCTTCCTGCCGCTTGATATCCTGCCATTTAAAAACCATCTGCCCGGACGTGAGAAACGCCTCTTCCCAA
>Ga0208373_1000895_pt1 | contig 44592 bp, 37 predicted proteins | sample RifOxyC2_FD_184036 | JGI IMG/M metagenome (GOLD analysis project Ga0208373, IMG submission 184036) | Soil microbial communities from Rifle, Colorado - Rifle Oxygen_injection C2 (SPAdes) | ecosystem: Environmental > Terrestrial > Deep subsurface > Rock core/Sediment | place: Rifle, Colorado...
ATTGCAGAAAACAGGGGATAGAAGTTCCTTTTAAAAGGCCGAAAAACTTTGCTAAAGATAATACACCGATGCTTCCGGTGATAAAACATGCAATTAATTTTTTAAAAGTTAATAAAAAGTATGTTCCAGATTATATTTTGCTTTTGCAACCTACCTCACCGCTAAGAACTTACAAGCATATAGACGAGGCTTTGAATTTATTAATGAGCTCGGATGCTGATTCTGTCGTAAGTGTAGTTGAGGTTCCTCACAATTTTAATCCTTACTCAGTGATGAAACTAAAAAACGGATATTTAAAACCGTTTTTAAAATATAATGAAAACATGAACTTACGTCAGAAAAAACCTAAATTTTATGCAAGAAACGGCGCTGCTATCTATGCTTTTAAATTTAATTGTTTAATTAAAAAAAATAGCATATATGGAGATAAAATATTACCGTATTTTATGAAAAGGGAAGAAAGTATTGATATAGATGAAAAATTTGATCTCGAATTAGCCGAAGTAATTATAAAAAAGAATAAGTTTCTATGGACATAGAAAGCATATTAACAAACTATCAAGTCGGAGTTGTGAAAGATGAATCTTTAAATTACCCTAAAGAATTTAGCATTAATCCCGACGGAAGTCTACCTTCCTATAAACATATTGAAGAACAGATACGTTCAGTAATCGCACTTTCTTTAAATACCCCTTATGATGATCCATTAATAAATACAGTATTTCCCGGAGATTCTGTTTTAATCAAACCTAATCTTGTTTTTCATTATAAAGAAGGCGGCCCGCCGATTGAATGTTTAGTTACACATTGGTCTGTAATATATGAAGTGGCAAAATTGGTATTAATAAAATTGGGAAAAAACGGTCGTTTGATTATCGGAGATGCTCCTATTCAGGGATGTGATTTTAAACTATTAACCGAAAAGCAGACACCATTAAAAGAAATTGTTAAACATCTAAATAGTTTTTTTCATGTTTCGGTAGAATTGGTAGATTTTAGAGGATTAACAGCAGAATACAAATCGGCACTTTTAGTAAATAAATCTAGTAAAACAGAACATTCTAAGGAAATTAAATTAAACAATGATAGTTTGTTGCATAATACAAAGCAAGATATCAATAAATATAGAACTATTGATTATCCGTTCAAACTAACAAGGAAGTATCATAATATAGAATATCATGTTTTTAAACTAAATAATTATGTCATAGAATCAGATGTAATTATTAATATGCCAAAATTAAAAACACATTGTAAGACAGGAATTACAGCTTCTTTAAAGAATTTAGTAGGCACTTTAGCAGATAAGCAATCTTTACCTCATCACAGGCAAGGTTCATCTTACGGCGGAGGAGATGAATATTGTAATGCAGAACTATTACCTTATATTGAATCAAAATTGTGGGATATAATTAATTTAACAAAAAAATATTCTTTAAAATCATTTATATATTTATTTTTGAGAATAATAAGAAAAATATTTAAAATATTCGGCAAAGTAAGCGATCCGTTAAATATATATGGAGGAAGTTGGTATGGGAATGATACTTTATGGCGGGGTATTCTTGATATAAATCGCTTGTGTTTATATGCTGATAAATATGGTATTTTATCAGAAAGTATCAAAAGAAGATATTTAACAATAATTGATGGTATAGTAGCCGGCGAAGGGGAGGGTCCGCTTTTTAACATTCCAAAAAATGCCGGTTTGTTATTATCAGCAGAAAATCCTGTTGCTTTAGATGCTGTATCAGCTAATATAATCGGATTTGATTATAATAAAATTCCGCTTATTTTTAATGCACTTAAAATTAAAAAATATCCTATAATGAAATTTGATTTTAATGATATAATCATTCATTCAAATAATGAAATATTAAATAATAAAAAATTAAATGATGTAGATTATTTATTTAAATTTATACCTAGTAAAAACTGGATTAATCATATAGAGAAGGAAAAGTAGTTGAGAATTAATTATGGCAGGTATATTCGGTATAGTTGAAAAAAATAGTGAGAAAGCGGCTAATTTTACTTTAAATAAAGTAACATCAATGGTAAAGCATTTTCCTTGGCTGAAGGTTCATTCTATTTCTAATGATGAATTCAAGGGATTTTTAGCGTTACCTGATTGTTTAAATATTAAAAATTATTTATATGAAGATGATGATTTAATAATTTTGCTATACGGTAATATTTCAAGAAAGCATCTTAAAAACACAAAATTGGATAGTTCTTTTAATAATTTAAACGAATTGGCAAGTTTATATAAAACAAAGGGTGTTGAATCATTAGTACATATGGACGGCAGTTATACACTTTGTATATGGGATAAAAAGAAACATTGTCTATATAGTGCAAATGATTGGTTGGGATCACGAAAATTATATTATTGGCAATCAATGACAGGTGTTGTTTTTGGTAGCGAGTATAAAATATGCTTGTTGCACCCGGATTTTAAACCAAAACTTGATAAATTTAGTTTAGTTCAATTTCTTAGAAGAAACTACTTAATACAAGATAACAATATATATGAGAATATAAAATTAATTCCTTCGGATAGTTTGCTTAAATATTTCCAGACCGAATTAGAAATTAAAATATTTAATTGGGCTAAATTTAGTGATGACCGGTATAATTATGATACTGCTGATTTAATTGAAGAATATCATCAAATTATATCGAATACGGTTACTGATTGTCTATCAGGAGCAAGAAAAGTATTGGTTCCGGTATCAGGAGGTCTTGATTCGAGATTATTACTGATTGTCGCAAATAATATAAAATCAAAAAATGATTTTAAATTAACAGCTATAAATCATGGGAGAGAATCTAGTACTGAATCAAAAGTAGCGGATTTGATAACGAAAAAAGCAAGAGTCCCCTTAATTCAAGTTACTTTAAAAGATAATTTTTTGCCGGATTATATCGAGGAACAGAATTGGATAAGTGAATTGGTAGTAGATAGTCATGCTACACATTGGTTTCCGACATTATATAAGGTGAAAAGTGAATATGATTGTATTCTATCCGGATACATAGGGGATGTTTTTGCAGGTTCATATTATAATTTAGCTGAAGGCATTGATAAAAATAGTTTATCCATGTCAGAAAAAGCTAAAATTGTTTTACAAAGATATACCGGAAGAATGCCGATGGAAACCTGCAGTAAGTTACTGAAAAAAGATTTTGTGGAATTATTGAATGAAGAAGAAAAATCTTCAAGGTATTATTTGGAAAATACATATGGTAATACAATTAAGGAAAAATGGACATTATATTTATTAAATACTCAAATGCGCCGTTTTATATCTTATATTTTAGATTATAATTCTAATTTGGGTGAAGCAGTAGCTCCTTATATTAGCCATTCAAATGTAAACTTTTTCTTTTCACTTTCTCCTGCAATTTTGCATAACCGTTTATTTTTTAAGGAATTCATGCGATCAAAATTCAAAGGTTTTTCAGAGGTTATGACTACAGCCGATCCCATGCCTATAGTAAAACCTAGTTCTTTTGATACGCATTATATATATATTAAACAAACATTGAGTTATTATTTTATGCGTATATTGAAAAAGCAGTTGCCGGGAGAAAGAATACATAACTTGGTATATTATCCGGATGTTATTAAATCTAATAAAAAATATGTTTATAATTCTATATTTACTAATCCTTTATTTCCTGAAATATTCAATATGGATATGATGCAGAAACATTGGGAAGAATTTCTTTTTAAAAATGATAGTTTGTATTGGCAATGGTTTGAGTTACTAGCTTTTGATAAATGGAGTAGAAAGTTTTTAATTAATTATGACGGAATATAAAAGCTATTTTCTGGAATCTATAAAAGGACAATTAAGATATCACAAGAATTATTTGTTTTTAATGATATCGATAATATTTGTTTCTATACCGTTTTTTTTATTTAGGACAGGATTAGGGCAGGACGATTGTGCGATTATATTAGCCGGGTTAAAACAATTAGAATATAAAATATTTTCATTCAAGCCGATGGAAAGCGTTTTTTTTAGGTTATTCGATTTTTCACATGGCGGATTTAATTTGATATGGATTCTTGGATTCTATGTAACCGCGGCTTTTTTTAAAATTTCTCTTTACACATGGATATTTACCTTGCCGGCAGCTATTTCTGCCTGGTTAACAGCTATAGTTATTTATTTATTTACTTATAAAATAACAAAAAAACGTTTTATATCATTTTTAGCATTTTTAATTTATATTTTTATTCCAATCGCTATTGGTATGGGCAGGCAATATTTTTATCCGTTAACTTTTATTAGGATATTTTTTCTTTATTCTCTCTCAATATCTCTCTCAAAAAATTCCGTATTTTGGAAAAAGATTGCGATTTTAATATTAGGGCTTATGATTTTTTCCGACAATGGATTTCCGATATTTCTTTTTTTAGGTTTATTATTAATATTTTTAAATAAGCTGAAGGATTTCCCTGAAGCAAATTTATTAAGAAAAATATCTTTATCAGTATATAAGACATTTTTGTATTTTGCCGATATTTCAATACTGCTGCCTGTTTTTATTATTGTAGTATATATATTCCTATATATAAAACCTGTACATGCCGGATACGGATTTATTTACTATACACTACAAAAGAAAATGTCATATGCTTTTTCTTTCCATAAGGATTTTTTTATATCGTTATTCGAAAACTATGGGTATGGAATCGGGCTAATATTCCCTGTTGTTTTATTTTTTTCAGGTTATTTAGTATATATTAAAGACTATATTGAAAAAAGAGCAGATATCTTTGTGATTTATTTATGGTTTTTAATTTGGATAATTTTGGGCTTTGCTGTTCAACCATGGGCATTAGGAAAAATGTATTTATTTGAATTTACTCCTATACCGGTTGCAATATTAGGAGCAATTAATATAGATTATTTTTTAAATAGATTTAAACGTTCAACGGTAAATGTATTGATCATTATTATATTTTTGAATATTATATCGTGTACAAGTATGATTTTTGAATTTCCATATTCATCGCCTCAAAATGTTTATGGTACTCCTAAAGGATACGATTATACTAAAACATATAAAGCGGTGGGTGCTTTATTGCGTTCGGAGGGTTATCATCCTTTGAAAATGAGAGATTTACCTTTAGAAAATGTTCCTATAGTTTTATGTGCTAATCCAAGTTATTGGACTCCTTATCCTGCAATATTTTACTGGGGGGTTGATACTTCAAAAATGCCTAATAATTATACAAATACAATTGTATATCTTAAGGATAGTGGTGGTGACAAAAAACAATTGGAATCTTGCTTAGTTTTTGTAAAAAAGAATAAATTTAATATTAAATATATAATATATAAAAATGAAAAGCCAATTGCCTGGTTGTATTATAGAAATTATAATATGAAACCAATAAAACATGAAAGAGATTATTTAATAAAAGAGTGGGACAAAAAATATGCTAATCTTAGAGATATTAAAACAACTGGTCCCCATGCTCTTTAATGTGTTACCGTTAAAAAAGTCATTAACGGTATCGATTACATCCATCCTCCGTAGCAGTAGTCTGCTACTGCGGAGGATGGGCAGATTTTAAAAATAGATTACACAGATTGTTGGGTTAAAATTTTATAAAATGAATATTAAATTATCTACAAAAAACGATAAAAAACTTTGGGATGAATTTGTGAAACAATCAAATAATGGAACGATATTCCATTTATTACGTTTTCAGGAGTATCATCCTATCGAAAGATTTAGTTTTCATAATTTAATGTTTTATGATAATAATAAGTTAGTCGCTGTTCTACCTGGGCAATTAAAAGAAAATGAATTTGTTTCGCCCGCAGGAGCAAGTTATGGTTCGTTTATAATCGGAGATACTGATTTGGATACAAGTAATAAAATAGTTTTAGCTTTTCACGAATATTGTTTGGAAAAAGGAATTAACAAAATAAAAATGACACAAGTACCACTTCCATATATTAAAAATTTAAATCAAAACATAGAGTTTACAATGCTTTACCATGGATATAATTATTTGCACCATTTGTTTACTTCTGTCGTTGACTTAAAACTTTTTAATAAAGAAAATATTATTGAGAATTTCTATCCTAACGCAAGACGCAATGTTAAGAAATCATTCAAATTTCCGGAATTACGGGTGGAGATAAATAAGGATTATAAAAGTTATTATCCGATATTGTTAAAAAATAAGCAAAAATTTAAATTAATTCCAACTCATACCGAACAGGAAATGTTAAAATTAGTAGAACTTTTTCCTGATGATATTATATTATATATGTGTTACCTTAGAGATATTCCAATTGCGGGTGTCTGGATTATGAAATGTAATCCATCTGTTATTTTAACTTTTTATATTGCAAGCTTGCATGAATATCAGGAGTACCGGCCTGTAAACCGGCTTTTTTACGAAATAATAAAATGGGCTATTTCAAATAAGTTCAAATATATAGATCTTGGAGTATCTATGAATACGGCAAGCGATAATCCGATGGAACCTTCACCAAATTTAGTTGCATTTAAAGAAAGTCATAATTCGAGAGGATTCTTACGGAGTACTTTGGGAAAAATATTTTAAATGAAAAAAAATATTCAATCAGTTGCTTTACTTGGTTGGAATGACAGTACTGTAGAATGTTTGCGAGAATTATTACAAAATTCACTAAAACCGAAAATAATTATTATTCCAGAAAATTTTGATTCAAGAAAATTGATTTTTTTGGGCAAAAAAGCAAATATCAAAATTATAAAATCTGTTTACAAACGTTCTTTAATACCTTATTTAAGTGATTGTGATATAATAGTTAGTGCCTCATGGCCGTTTATAATACGAAATGAAGTTCTGCGGATGTTTCCCGGAAGGGTACTAAATGTACATGCTTCTCTTTTGCCTAAATACCGCGGTCAACATCCGTTAAATTGGGCTTTATTGAATGATGAAAAAGAAGTCGGGGTTACTATTCATCTTGTTTCTGAAGAATTGGATGCAGGAAATATACTAATACAGAAGAGTATTAATATTAAAGATAAAGATGATCTGCAATATATCAGGAAAAAAATTCACTTATTGGGCGCCAGACTTCTGGTTGAAAGTATTAAAAAATTTAATAGATTACGGCCTAAACTGCAAGATAGCAGTTCGATTTCAAATGCACCTAAAAGAGTACCTTCGGATGGATATATACAATGGAAAAAAACAGCCAGAGAAATATTTTGTTTAATTCGTGCCTCTTCTCATCCGGGCCCGGGATCTTATGCTTTTAAAGATGGAAAAAAAGTAATAATATGGAAAACATTGCCTACAAGAAAGTTTATAGAAAGGGGAATACCAGGTGAAATAATATCAACACTAAAAAAATCGTTTTTAATAAAATGCGGTAATAATGAATTGTTAAAAATATTTGAGTACAAAGGAGAGAAACCTAAAATTGGGCAGATTTTAAAATGAATAAAATAAGTATTGTTATTCCTGCATATAACGAAGAATATAATATTGAATATGTTGTAAACGAAGCAATAGAAGTGTTGAAAAATGCGACTGATTGTCCGGAAATAATTATAGTTGATGATGGCAGTAATGATTCAACCGGAAAAAAACTAAACAAACTAAAAGAAAAATTCAATTATCTTAAAATAATTCAGCACAGTTATAACAAGGGTGTCGGAGAATCTATTGTAGACGGTTTTATGGCTGCATCGGGTGATTTAATATTTTTTAATTCTGCAGATAGACAGGCACCAATGTCTTATTTACTAGAAATGTTACCTATGATAAATAATTATGATTTGGTCGTTGCAGGTTATTATAATCGCAAAGATTCTTTTATTAGAATATTATTTTCGCGATGTTACCATTTTTTAATTAGAATACTATTTAACATTAAATTACATAATGTGAACGCAATGAAGCTATTGAAAAAAGAAGTTTTTAATAAAAATATTAAATGGGGCAAAAATCTATGCATAGATACTGAAATTGTTGTGAGAGCAAAAAAGAAAAATTATAAAATAGGAGAAGTTACTTTAGAGCATTATCCAAGGGTAAAAGGTGAAACTAAAGTTGTAAATGTTAAAAATGCATTAGTGACGTTTATTAATTTATTTATTTTATATTTTAAATTACAAAAGGAAAATTTAAATTGACTTCAATATTACATATAAGCACAACTGATTGCATCGGCGGTTCAGGTAGGTCTGCATACAGAATTCATAACGGATTACGCATTTCAGGATATAATTCCAAGATGCTAGTAAGTCGGAAAATAACTATTGATAGAGAAGTCGATTTTATAAGCAAGGGAACATATAAATATTATGATAGATTCTGTGGGAGAGTATTAAATAGAATTGGTTTGAATGATGTTTTTTATCCGTCATCATATAATTTAAAAAATAACAAATGGTTTAAAGAAGCAGATATTATTCAACTCTATAACCTTCATGGCAATTATTTTTCTTTTACAGCATTATCACAAATAAGCAAATATAAAACAATTGTTTGGCGTCTTTCAGATATGTGGCCAATTACAGGGCATTGTGCATATAGTTATGATTGTGAAAAATGGAAAACTGGCTGTGGGAAATGTCCTTATCCTGAAGAATATCCTGAATTACAAACTGACACTACTAAATATTTATGGAAGTTAAAAAAAATAACCTTTGATAAAATTGAAAATATGGTTATTGTTGCACCATCGTTATGGATAAAAAAAAATGTTGAGCAAAGTCCAATCTTAGATGGTTTTAAAGTCCTTTACATACCTAATGGGGTGGATACTAATATTTTTAAGCAAAAGGATAAAAATGAAGCAAAGCAGAAATATAATATTTCAAAAGATAGTAAAGTAGTTTTATTTATAGCAGAGCAACTAAATACGGATAAGAGAAAAGGCGGTGCATATTTGGTAAAAGCATTAAATTCTTTAAATGAATCGCTAAAGAAAAACATAGTATTATTAATGATTGGTAAAGAAGAAATGACTAATTGTGGAATAGACAAAAATATAAAGATTTATAAAGCGGGGTATATAAATAATGACATAGATTTAGCAGGTTTATATCAAGCTGCGGATATTATGGTTTTACCAACATTAGCAGATAATCTCCCTAATACAATTTTGGAAAGTATGGCTTGCGGTACACCGGTAGTTTCTTTTAATGTTGGCGGAATACCTGAAATTGTGAAACATAAAGAGACAGGTTATTTAGCGGAATTAAAAAATGTTAATGATTTAAAAAATGGTATTGAAAAACTTTTAATTGATGATGATTTGAGAACAAATTTATCTAAACAGTCAGTAATTTTGATAAATAACAACTTTAAATTAAAAAATGAAGTAAAAGGTTATATTGAGTTATATAAACAAATATGAATAAAGAAAAGCCGAATATTTGGCCTAAAATATCAATAGTAACACCATCTTTTAACCAATGTAAATATCTGGAAAGGACGATAGAAAGTGTTTTATCACAGAATTATCCTAATCTTGAATATTTAATTATTGATGGTGGTTCTACTGACAGTAGCATAGAAATAATAAAACAATATGCTGATAAAATAAGTTTTTGGGTTAGTGAAAAAGATAATGGTCAGGCAGATTCTATAAAAAAGGGTTTGGATAGGGCTACAGGAGATATTTTTGCTTTTCTTAACTCCGATGATGTTTTGACGGAAAAATCACTATTTATTGTTGCAGAAGAGTTTAATAACAACAAGGATTTAGGTGTTTTAGCAGGTGCCGGTGGAATGATAGACAGTAATGATAATTTTTTATATGGTACTTATCCTTTAGGGTGGAATAGGTATATTTTACTTTCTTCACAAAGTAGATATATGCAACCTAGCGTATTTTATTCGAAAAAATCTTATAAACAAGCTGGTGGTATCAATCCTGATATGAAATGTTGTCTCGATTTTGAATTTTTTGTTAGATTGGCAGATACAAAAATTAAACATAAAATAATTTACAAAAAATTATCTTATACCAGGTTACATCCTTTGACAAAGACTGCAACTTGGCAAGAAATATCTGATAAAGAAAAATATGAAATATACAAAAAATATAATTTTAATGATAATAATATAAAGTATAAGTTATTTTTTATGTATAATAGAGTAAAACATTTTTTATTTAGAATTTATTATGAAGGTATTTTAAATACTTTAAAAAAAAGATCAAGAAAAATATTGTATGAACATAATACCGGTAATAATAATATACATAAAAGAGATAATTTTTAGTTAAATAACTTTCTATTGCAGATGAAAATTAAAAAAAAAATATACTATGGATAATATATTATAAGGTTTTGATAATTTAATGGAAAAACAATCGCCTTTAGTTTCAATAATTACGCCTACTTTTAATCAATCAAAATTTCTCTCAGAAACAATAGAAAGTGTTTTGAAACAGGATTACGATAATGTTGAATACATGGTTATTAATGATGGTTCAACAGATAATACGGAAGAAATTTTAAAAAAATATGGGGATAGGATTACTTGGGAAACTCAGAAAAACATCGGACAAACACCAACGATTAATAAAGGTTGGAAAAAATCAAAAGGTTCAATTTTAGCTTACATTAATTCTGATGATACTTATTATTCTGAAAATGTAATATCTATAATAGTTGATTATTTTCAAAAAAATCCGGATGTTTATATTTTATACGGTAATAGTGTATATATAGATGAAAATAGCGATGAATTGGGTATGTATGATTCATACGAATTTAATTATGATAAAATATTCAGCACTTGCTCGAACCCCATTCCGCAACCTTCGGCATTTATAAGGAAAGAGGTATTAGATAAGGTTGGATATTTAGATGAAAGGATATATTATGCAATGGATTTGGATTTATGGTTAAGAGCCGGAATGCATTTTAAAATTGGATACATACCTGAAAAGTTATCAACATATCGATTGCACAAGGATGCAAAAAGTGTTTCTTCAATGGCGAGAGCTGCGAATGATGTGGTATATATTTATAATAAATTATTTAGAGATAAAGATTTGCCAAAACATTTTATAGAACAAAAAAAGAAAATCATGGGTCGTGTATATTTATTATCAGCCGAACAATATTTTATGGGTAAAGATTGGGATAAATCTTATCAAGCATTTATCGAAGTTATAAAAATGGACATTAGTAATATGAAAATCCGGCATTGTGTAAAATTTATATTTTCATATATTTCATCATTAATAAATATTTTTAAAAAAAAATAAATTTATGCAAATATTAAATGTCAACGATCACAAGAATAAAGATGATAGATTTATAAATTTTTCAACAATAATGAAGGCAAGCACTTTGATATTATGGATGCTTTTCAGCATTATGTTTACATTCCAGAAATTTATAAAAGTTAAAATCTATGCTGATTTTAAGACTTTTATACTAATAACATTATTTTGTTTATTCCTTTATATTTTTATTAGTTTAAAAAACGAACATTATGAAAATAGTTTAAGATTAGGTATTGGATTTATTTTAATAATAATATTTCTTCAAAGAATAATTTTTCTGACAATATATCCAATAGATTTTGAATACAATTTTTATAGAATTTATACATTAAAAGAGTTTAACTATGCAATAACCACATTCACTATATTGCTTTTTGCATGTTTTATAGCAATAAAGATTGCAAAATTTATTCCTCTTAAAGAACCAAAAATAGTTTACACATTGCCTTCCTATACAAAAATAAGATATATTTTATATATTATTGCATATTTGTCTTTAATTATTAGTATAAATCTTGGTTATTTTCTGAATTGGAAAATGGGTACAAAATGGGAATATGGTTGGTTGTCTAAATTGTTTCCGAATTCTTTATATACCACAATGATGGTTTTATTATGGGTTTTTTACGGACAATATTTAAAGATAAAAGATAAAATAATAATATCAATATATTTATTGTTGACTGTCACATTTGGTTTAATACAGGGTAGTAGAGGCGGTATTTTTGGAATAATAATAACATTTTTTAATGTTATAGTAGTTGTAAAAGGTAATTTTAAAGTATCTAAAAAGATTTTTATTATATTGGTTGTTGTTAATTTAATATTAGGTCCAGCTTTGTGGTTTGTGGGAAATGCAATAAGATATAAAAAAAGCATAAGTTATATTTATAAAACATCAAGTATATTAAAATTAACCAGTGCTATTTCATACAGAGTGGGTGTTGCTACTGATGATTTTTTAATAGAAGTTAATAATTGGGGTGATAAAGAAATTATTAAATCACTGTTTACTCTAGAAAACGTTGCTAAAGCAGGAATAAATGCAGCGGTTCCAGGCGAGATATTTAAAGATGCTCCGTTTGAAAGCAGCGGTAACTTATGGCTTTCAGTATTCATGAGTGAAGAATTGGGCAGTAGAGTGCAAGGTACAGTTTGGTCGGGTTTTGGATTTATGTATACTTTATTTGGGAAATGGGTTTTATTACATGTTTTTTTATGGTTTTTGTTAGTAAGTTATATATTAAGAATATTTATCATTAGAAAAACAATATTTCATAATTTGATAGCAGTTTATATTTATAATATATTTATTATAGAATATTTTATGAATGGTAATTTAGATGCTTTTGTTGCCGGAATAGTATCAGTTACTCTTTTGATATTTATTTTATATTTTATTATAATTATCGGAATTAATGCTCTCGATAATCCTGTAAAACAATCTTAATAATTTAAAATAAGTTGATTTCAGTAAATAAAAATCCTATAATAATAAAGTGAATATAATTCGTTTAGATTTATATTTACTGTAATTTTTAAAATAAATGCTAATAAAGTTAAATAAAAAAAATGAAGTTATTATTTATTTCACAGCATTTTCCGTATCCTCCATATAGAGACGGTTCAAGATTGATTGAATATTATCTTTTAAAAAATCTTTCAAAATATGATAATATATATTTCATTTCATTTTTAATTCCGGGCGAAGAAAAATATATTAATCGAATTAATACATTTTGCGATAAAGTCGTTACTGTTCCGTTGAAGTATAGTAAATTAGAGAGAATAAAAAAATATATACACGACGTATTTTCACCTAAAAGATTTGAATCGGTACTAATGAAGAATGAAATTATTGAAGCCGTCAAGAAATTTAATCCGGATGTCGTGCATGTTGATTTACCAATGATGTCGCAATATTGGAACTGTTTTGATAATATTCCAAAATTAATTAATTCGGTCGATGCAATATCATTATTAGCATATAAAAATATAAAAGATAATAAGAATTTAATAAAGAAACTTATGTGGTATTTGCTTTATAAACAACGAAAATATATAGAAAGCAAATATTTTTTAAACTATAATATTTGCACAGTAGTTTCAGGAGAGGATAAGGGAATGTTGGAAAAACATAGTCCTAATCTGAAAATAGAAGTTATCCCAAATGGTGTCGATATAGAATATTTTGATACAGATAAAGTAAATATTGACGTAAATTATTCTGATAATCAGAGTGTTGGAATATTTGGGGGAATGGATTTTTTTCCTAATGAAGATGCTTCAATATTTTTTATATCAGATATTTTTCCTTTAGTTAAAAAAGAATATCCGCAACTTAAATTGTACTTAGTTGGCAGGAAACCATCGGAAAGGTTGAGTAATTTCGTGAAAGATAAAAAGGATATTATAATTACGGGTGAAGTTGAAGATATTAGGGAATATTATAAAAAGGTTTCCATAGCAATATCTCCGATCCGGTTAGGTTCAGGTATAAAGAATACGGTTTTACAAGCTATGGCGATGTCTAAGGCTATTGTATGTACATCGCAGGCAGTGAAAGCTATTGATGTTATAAACGGAAAACATGTTTTTGTAGCAGATAAAAACGGAGAATTTGCTGAAAAAATTATTAGTTTGCTAGAAAACTCAGAACTTAGAAAAAATATTGGAGAGAATGCGCGTAGTCTTATTGTTGAAAAGTACTCCTGGGAAATTCACGCAAAACATTTCCAAAAAATTTATGAAGATATAAGTTCAGAAAAAGGTGTAAGGTGAAAAATGTCTTTTATTATTTTTGATAAAAACATCGAGTATCCGTCAAATGAATATTATTTTTCACCAAGTGAAAAATATCCGGAATATAACTTTGGGCATATTTCTAAAAACCCGAATAATATATACGGGGCAGTCAGAAAATGCTTGATAAATTCGGGTTTAGACAATGAGAAATTCGGAACTTCTAATTGGAATCCTTTAGGTTCTATTATACCTCAAGGTAGCAATGTCTTTGTTTTGTGTAATTTTGTATATCATAGGAAGAACACTGAATCTGAAGAAGATTTTTTTGCAAAATGTACCCATGGTTCAGTTATTCGAGTAATTATTGATTATTTGAGTATAGCTGTCGGTGAAAAAGGTTCTGTTTCTTTTGGTAATTCTCCGCTGCAATCATGTGATTGGGATAAAATATTGCAGGATACAGGAGCAAATAAGATTATAGAGTTTTATAGTAAGTATGGAAGTAAGAGTTCTAAGGTTATCTCGGTTGATTTGAGACTTTTTAAAACCATAAGAGATAATTTAGGTAGAATATTATCAATTAATGATGAAAAAGAAAACGGTTTAAATATTAATATTGATCTTGGTAAGGTCAGTTTGCTGGAGGAATTATATAATGATAATAAAAAGCCGGAGTTCAGGGTTTCAGATTATAATTCCCAAGATATAATGGAATGTCATGATATCGGGAAACATATTTATATGTTGAACAAAAAAATATTAGAATCCAATGTGATAGTAAGTATTCCAAAGCTTAAAACACATGAGAAAGTTGGGATAACGTGCGGGTTAAAGGGTTGTGTAGGTGCAATTACATATAAGAAGTGTTTAGTGCATCACCGTTTTGGTTCATTAAAAACTGGAGGAGATGAGTATTTAGAAAATTTTTTTTTATTGAAATGGTTTTCAAGATTTCACGATTATGTTAATAAAAAGCGGATAGGTTTATTTGAAAATATTTTACATATTTGTGATAGAATATTCTGGAAATTTTCAAGAATAATTGGTTTTAATGTGTTTGGAAGCTGGTATGGAAATGATAGCGCATGGCGTATGACTTTGGATATTGCAAGAATATTGAAATATGCAACTATTTCGGGTGAACTGAAGAATGAGCCGCAAAGAAAACATATACTTATTACCGACGGTATTATTGCGGGGGAAGGTAATGGACCCCTATCACCTAAATCTGTGAAGAGCGGAATCATTAATTTTTGCGATGATATTGTAGTTGGGGACTACGTTAACAGTTTAATAATGGGATTTAATCCGAATAAAATTAAAATGATAAAAGAAGCATTTCGGATAGATAAATATAATTTAACTGAAAGTTTACCAGAAGATATAACAGTAAAAGTAAATGATGAATTAATACCTCTAAATAAATTGAACTCGCATTTAAAATTAAAGTTTATCCCTCCTAAAGGTTGGAAAAATCATATAGAATTATAGAAGAAAATCAAATGACACTATTCGGTACTATTAGAAATAAAATATTATCAAAAAATATTGAAAAAAGAAGTTTTGAATATTTTCAAAATATTGAAGATAAAAAAAGATTAAATTTTCAGTTGGAGAAATTTAATAAGCACTGGCAAAAAATAATAAAAATTCCATATTATTCAGGTTTGGTTAAGAAAGGTATTGTTCCTAATAAATTTGAGTCATGGAGCGAGTTTGTAGAAAAAGTTCCGGTTACTACAAAAAAAGTCATACAGGATAATAAAAATAATATGACTGATAAATCAAGAAAATCTGAGTTTACTCGTATTACTGGAGGTACTACAGCACAGCCTGTCCAATTGCCGTCATGGAACTCCGAAATGAAAGAAGCTGAATTGGATTTGTGGACAGCAAGAAGTTGGTACGAAATTAATCCGAAAAGCAGATTATTTTTAATCTGGGGGCATAGTCACTTATTGGGAACCGGTGTCAGCGGAAAAATAAATGGATTCAAAAGAAAATTAAAAGATAAATTATTGGGTTATTACAGGTTTTCTGCATATAATATAAACAGGGAAAAAATGCGGTTAGCAGCAGAAGTAATGCTGAAATTCCAACCTGATTATGTTATAGGATATAGCGTGGCATTAGATAATTTTATTCGCGTTAATAAAGATTTGATTGATAAGTTAGGGGCTCTAAAATTAAAAGTTGTTGTTGGGACAGCGGAATCATTCCCAAAAGAAGATTCAGAATCAATAATTAATGAAATATTTAATTGTCCGGTAGGAATGGAATATGGCTCAGCTGAAACCAATTTGGTTGCACATACTCATCCTGACGGGGGATATAAAGTTTTCTGGCAAAATTATTTTGTAGAAGCAATTGATAACGGACAGCAAAAAGGCAAAATTATAAGAATAACCAGCCTTTATCCGAGATGTTTCCCGTTGATACGCTATGAAATAGGAGATGAAGTTGAATTATATGACGGTGACAACGGTTTGGGAATTTCGCGTTTAAAAAAAGTTATAGGCAGATGTAACTTATTTGCTTTGATGCCAGATGGGAGTAAGATTCATTCCGAAGCATTTACTCATTGTGTTAGGGATGTTCAAGGCATAAATCAATATCAAATTTTGCAAGAAAAGGATAAGATTAGATTATTGTTAATTGTAAATGATAAATATATTAAAGAAAATGAAAAAGAAATAAAAAGTCGTTTGGTAAAAATTAATAAAGAATTTAATAATATGAATTTTGAGTATGTTACATCATTGAAGCAGACCATATCCGGTAAAACGCCAATGGTAATAAGGAAGGATAATGAAGATAGTAATTAATGCTTTTTCTGCACGCCGTGGTGGAGGACAAACATATTTAACAAATCTTCTTAAAAATATAAATTCAAATCCCAGCTTTGAAATTTATATTTTCGCTGACGAATCACTAATACTTCCCGAACATCCCAACATAAAAAGAAATAAAACAAACTGGCCGAATAATAATCCTTTTTTTAGAGCAATCTGGGAAAAGTTTATATTGTCAAATATTTTAAAAAAATTAAAAGCTGATATTCTTTTCTGTCCCGGCGGTCTTGTGAATACAAAAGTTCCGGTTGGATGTAAAATTGTCACAATGTTTCGTAATATGACTCCGTTTGATGTCGAACAGAGAAAAAAATATTCTATTGGTTATATGCGTTTTCGTAACTGGCTGCTCGAAAAATTATTTTTAAAAAGTATGCTAAAGGCGGATTTGGTTATTTTTATATCGGAATATGCTAAAAAAGTTATTGAAAATAGAATACCTATTAAATTAAAAAAAACAGTATTAATACCTCATGGAATAAACGAAGAATTTAAGGTTTCTGATAGGACCGATGTGATAAGACTTAATCAATTGCCAAAAGAAGATTATATTCTCTACGTTTCTTTGTTTGACGTATATAAAAATCAGCTTGAAGTTGTGCAAGCATATAATTTATTGAAAGAAAGGCGTAAAACTTTCGAAAAACTGGTTTTTGTCGGATTTAATGATACTCAATATGGTGAAAGAGTTAAAAAAGAAATATTGAGATTAGGCTTAAAAAATGATATAATTTTGCTTGGTAATATTAATTATAAAGATTTGCCAAGTATATATAAGTTTGCTAAAATCAATATATTTGCATCTGAATGTGAAAATTGTCCGAATATACTGCTTGAGGCTATGGGAGCTGGCAGGCCATTGATTGTTTCAAGTAAACCGCCGATGCCTGAATTTGGCGGCGATTCTGCAGTTTATTTTAATCCTAAGTCACCGGAAGATTTATGCGATAAAATTCTTTCTATAATTGATAAACCGGTAGTTTTAAAAGATTTGTCAGAGAAAGTTCGAAAACGCTCCATAAAGTACGACTGGAAGGAAACTTCTGAAAAAACTTGGAAAGTAATAACGGATTTATGTTATGGAAAATAATAATTCTATTTTAATCTGTCCTGAAACAAAAATACCGGTTGTTAAAAAAACTATCAAAGAAGCTGAACAAATATTAGGGACAAAGTTAAAAAAAGTAGATATTTTAAATTATAATAGAGAAATTTTAATTGATTGTGAATTTGTTTTACTTAGAGAAGACAAAAAGTGCGTATATCCGATAATAGAGGATATTCCAATATTACTATGCCCTGAAAAGTTGGTTAGCGTTAATGAAAGGAGAAGAATTGATGTAAAAGACATAAAATACCGTGAAGCATATGAAGAAATGGCTCATTATAACAACCGCGGTCTTGAAAGTATAAATATTGCTGAAAAATCAGATATTTGCAGACAGATAGATGAAATAAAGGATAATGGTAATAAATATGTCGATTCTTTTCCTAACCCCAAAAAAATATGGATAGATGCTTTACATGATTGTTTGGGGCAATGGGACGCATATAATTTTATATCTCTAGTAAAAGGAAAACGAATTCTTCAATTAGGCGGAAGCGGTTCCCATGCTGTAAAATTTCTTCTGGCAGGCGCTTCCGAGGCATGGTTATTGACACCTATGTTAGGCGAAATAAAAATGGCAATACATTTGGCGAAAAAAGCCGGTGTTAAGGATAGGCTCAAATGCGTAGTTGGTATTGCGGAAGAAATCCCTTTTAAAGATAATTCATTTGATGCAATATATTCCGGTGGATGCGCCCATCATTTTTATATGGATTTAGCAATGAATGAATGTTCCCGTGTTTTAAAAGAAGGCGGAAAAATTGCCACGGTGGACCCTTGGAAACACCCTTTATACAGTTTTGGAATTAAGTTGTTCGGAAAAAGGGAAGCCGATGTGCATTGCAAACCTTTTACAGATACGAGGATAAAATCTTTCAGAAATAATTTCAGTAAAACGGATGTTATCCACCACGGGCACATATTAAGGTATTTGTTTATTGCTGCTTCAAAATTCAAATTAGTGCTAAATTTGTCCACAATGTGGAAGATTCATAAATTGGACGATATTTTATTTTCCTGGCTGCCGTATTTGAAAAGGAACGGCGGCAGTGTCACATTATTAGGAGAGAAATAATAAAAGGTAAAGAGGTAGAAAGGTAGAAAGCTAATATTACTGATATATTATGAAGGTTTTAATTGTTTCACATTATTTTTGGCCGGAAAATTTACGTGTAAATGACTTAGCGCTGGGTTTAATTGAAAGAAATCATTCAGTTACCGTTCTTACGGGTATACCAAATTATCCTGAAGGTGAATTTTATAAAGGATACGGATTTTTTAAAAAACTAAGACAGAATTATAGTAATATTAAGATAATAAGGGTGCCGGTAATACCGCGTGGCAAAGCAAGGAAAATAGATATGATATTAAACTATATGTCATTTCCGTTTATGGGCAGTTTATTGGGTCCTTTTTTTTGTAGAGATAAATATGATGTAATTTTTGTTCCGCAGTATTCACCTTTTACTGTAGGAATACCTGCAGTAGTTTTAAAGTGGTTCAAGCAAATACCCATTTTTTTTTGGGTCCAGGATTTATGGCCTGAAAGTGTCCTTACCGCAAAGGATTCAATAAAATCACCTTTTATATTGAATCTTATTGAGAAAATGGTAAGATTTGTGTATAAAAATTGTGATAAAATTTTAATACAATCAAAGGCATTTGTAGATAATATGAGAAAAATGGATGTTGCTCAGGAAAAAATTTATTATTTTCCTAATTGGGCCGGTGAGTTTTCTCAACAGAATTCAGTATCTGAAAAAAAAGAAATAATACCTGATTTGCCAAAAGGTTTTCGCTTGATGTATGCCGGCAATATTGGAACAATTCAGGATTTTGAAACTATATTAAGTTCAATGGAAAAACTGAACAATTATTCTGATATACATTTAATTATCATAGGAGAAGGACGGAATAGCGGGTGGGTAAGGGAACAGGTAAAACTTAGAAATTTGGATAAGAATGTTCATTTATTAGGAAGAAAACCTTTGAATGAAATGCCGTATTTCTATTCACAAGCGAATGCTATGCTGGCAACGCTTAAGACTGAACCGATTTTTGCTTTGACTATTCCTAATAGAGTCCAGTCATATCTTGCGAGCGGCAGGCCTATTATTGCTGCATTGGACGGTGAAGGAGCAAGAGTTATTAATGAAGCCGGAGCGGGATTAACATGCCCTAGTTCAAGACCGGAAGAATTAAAGGATATTATTTTAAAACTTTACAAAAAAACACCGGCAGAACGGACTGAAATGGGGTCCAAGGGTTTGGATTATTATAAAAAAAATTTTGATTATGATATGTTGATGGATAGATTAGTAAATTTGATGTCTTCTTGTTGTAATAATTAAAAATATGAGAATAATTATTTTAGGTGGGACTGGATTACTCGGTCATACTCTTTGGGAATATTTTTCCTTAAAATATCCGGATACTTTTACTACCGTAAGATTGGCTCGTACAACGTATGAAAATCATAAAATATACAAAAATGATAAGGTTATAGATAATGTTGATATAACTGATATTGAAAACGTTGAAAAGGTACTTTATAAAGTAAAACCTGACTTCGTTTTTAACTGTACAGGTGTAACTAAGCGAAGGGAAAATATAGATGATTATCAGTATCTGGGCATTCTTTTGAATGCTTTGTTTCCGATAAAATTATCAAAGTGGGCTAAAAAAAATAATTCAAAAGTAATCAATTTTAGTACTGATTGTGTTTTTGACGGAAAAACCGGAAACTATTCCGAAGATAGTCCTACAAACGCAACGGATATATATGGAAAAACGAAATCACTCGGAGAAATTAGGGATGATAATTCTCTTACACTACGTTCTTCGTTTATTGGCTTTGAACTTTATAATAAGACAGAATTATTAGAATGGTTTCTATCGCAAAAAGGAACAGTGAAAGGTTTTAAGAATGCGATATATACAGGATTAACCACTTTGGAATTAAGCAAAGTAGTTGAGAATATATTATTATCATATACTAAAATGACCGGACTTTACAATATCTCAAGCGAGCCGATAAATAAATATGATTTATTAATGCTGATTAAAAAGAAATTTAAACTTAATACGGAAATAATTCCTGATGAGTCGTTTCATTGTGATAGGAGTTTAGATTCCACAAAGTTTAGAAAAGAATTTAATTATATCCCGCCGTCGTGGGAAACAATGGTTGATGAATTGGCTGAGGAATATAACAGGGGGAAATAATGATTTTTGAAGGAAAAACGATATTAGTAACCGGTGGGACAGGATCTTTTGGTAAAATATTTGTCCGCCGTGTTTTGACAGGAGAAATGGGTACACCAAAAAAGGTCATTGTTTTGTCAAGAGACGAAGCTAAGCAACATGATATGAGAATGGCTTATTTGCATAAGCTGGTAGCAACAGACGAAGTTATTTACCGCAATTTTATGAACGTGCTTGAATTCAGAATAGGGGATGTAAGAAGCTATCCGGATGTTTGTTCTGCGATAAAAAATGCCGATATAGTTATAAATGCCGCAGCGTTGAAGCAGGTCCCTGCATGTGAATATTTCCCGACACAGGCTGTTATGACAAACTGTATAGGGGTTGCTAACATAGTCCGTGCAATAGAAGAAAATAGTTATTCCGTTGAAACTGTTATTGCTATAAGCACGGATAAAGCGTGCAAACCTGTAAATGTTATGGGTATGACAAAATCAATCCAGGAAAGGATTGTAATAGCCGCAAATATTCTTAATCCTAAAACCCGTTTTATATGTGTTAGATATGGTAATGTTCTGGCATCACGTGGTTCGGTTATACCATTATTTCATGATCAGATTAAAAACGGCGGGCCGGTTACTATTACTGTTCCGGATATGACGCGGTTTCTTTTAAGTTTAAATCAGGCTGTTGATACCGTATATGCTGCATTAAAATATGGAAAAAGAGGGGAAACATATATACCCAATGCAGCTTCTGCCACCGTTTTAGATATAGCAAAAGCTTTGATAGAAAAAAGAAATATTAAAATTAAAGTCACAGGGATTCGTCCAGGTGAGAAAATGCATGAAATAATGGTTTCAGAAGAAGAAGCAAACCATTGTATAAAACGGGGCGATTATTATGCAATATTACCGATGCTTCCTGAATTGCGCGATAAGAATGAGAAGGCGATAAATGCGTTGAAAAAAGAATTTAGTTCAGCAGACAATGTATTAAATTTTAAAGACACGATTTCTCTACTGAAGAAACACAATTTAATGATTGGTGAATCAATACCGCAGGAAGATGGTGAGTTGCTCAGATAAATCATAGTTATAGAGTTTTAGAGTTATAGGGTTTTAGTGTTTTAACTCTATAACTCAACGAACTCTAAAACACTATAAACTCTTTTAGTTGGGAGAATTTATGAAGAAGACGAAAGTAATGACGATAGTCGGAACAAGGCCTGAAATAATTAAACTTAGTAGAATAATGCATGAATTGGAAAAGTACACAGAACATATACTTGTTCATACAGGGCAGAATTTCGATTATGAATTGAACGAGATATTTTTCAAGGAAATGGAAATAAGAAAGCCTGACTATTTTTTAAATTCTGTCGGTAAAAATGTTGCAGAAACAATAGGGAATATAATTTCTAAATCTGATGAAATAATGGAAAAAGTAAAACCGGATGCGATAGTTCTTTACGGGGATACGAACAGTTGTCTTTCTATTATTTCAGCAAAGCGAAGAAAAATACCAGTTTTTCATTTAGAAGCCGGTAATCGTTCTTTTGACCAGCGGGTACCTGAGGAACTAAATAGAAAGATAGTAGATCATTTAAGTGATATTAATATGACGCTTACCGAGCATGCCCGCAGATATTTAATAAATGAAGGAATAAAACCGGAAACAGTTATAAAAGTCGGTTCTCCTATGAAAGAAATTTTGGATTTTTATATGCCAAGGATATTGAAATCAGATGTTCTAAGGCGTTTAAAATTAAAAGATAATGATTATTTTGTTATTAGTGCACATAGGGAAGAAAATATAGATTCTGAACAGAATTTTAATGATATGTTAGATTCTCTTAATGCTATAGCGAAAAGATACAATAAAAAAATGATTGTTTCTACACATCCAAGGACAAGAAAGAAATTAGAAAAAGTAAATAAAAAATTTCATTCTTTAATAAGTTTTATGAAACCTCTTGGTTTTAGCGATTATGTTAAGCTTCAGCTTAATGCTGCATGTGTTATTTCTGACAGCGGAACCATTACCGAGGAATCTTCGATATTGAATTTCCCTGCTGTGACAATTAGGCAGGCACATGAACGTCCGGAGGGAATGGACGAAGGTACACTTATAATGTGCGGTTTGAAAAGTGAGCGTATTATTGAGGCTATGGATATAGTTATGTCACAATATTCTAAAAGAAACAGGCAGTTTAGAATAATACCTGACCATGATGTAAATAACGTTTCAAAGAAAGTTACTAGAATTATTATGAGTTATATTGATTATATAAATCGTGTAGTATGGCAGAAGAACTCGTGTGTAAAATAATATGAATGTTGCGGTAACGGGCGGGACAGGTTGTTTAGGTCAGCCATTAATTAAAAGGTTGCAGCAAAATAATTATAAAGTTAAATTATTGGTTGAACCTGCAGATAAAAGAGTATTTCTATTTGAGGGTATTGAAATAATAAGAGGGACAATAGATGATAAAAAAGCTTTAGAAAATCTATTGGAAAATGTAAATGTTCTGTTTCACCTGGCCGGCAAAGTTCATGATTTTTCGAAGAATACTGATGAAGAGGATTTTTTTCGGATTAATACTGAAAGTACAAGGCAGCTTTTAGAGATAGCAAAAATTAAAAAAGTAAGAAGAATTATTTTTTATTCAACGGTAAGCGTTTATGGTAAAGACAGTGATTTTCATGCTGATGAGGATACTATGTGTAATCCAAAAACACCGTACGGAAAGAGTAAATATGAAGCAGAAAAGTATATTTTAGAATCTTCTAAAAATGGAGGGCCCGAAGGTGTAGTTCTAAGGTTTCCTGTTGTGTATGGACCTTTTGATAGGGGAAACGTTGCTAGTTTAATAAAAGCGGTATATAAAAAACAGTTCATGTATCTTGGTGACGGAAAAAATTCGAGAAGTATGATTTCATCTGAAAATACGGCAGCCGCGGCAGTGCTTGCGGCAATTACTAATAATTCAGCTAACCAGATTTTTTGCGTAACCGATGGAATTGATTATTCAATGGAATATATAATAAATACTATTTGTAAAATACTTAACACTTCGTGGATGCCTATACATTTACCAATGTTTATTTCAAAACTTCTAGGTAGCATCGGGGATGTTTTAGAAAAAATAACTAAACGCACAATGCCTGTCAATTCAGACAGAGTTAGAAAACTTTCCACTCCTATGACGCTTTCTTGTACTAAAGCTAAAAAAATATTGAACTATAAAGCAGAGAAAACGCTTGAAGAAGGTATGAGAAACGAAATTGATTGGTTAAGAAACAATAAAAACAGTTAAAAGGTATTATGTATTTTTTATTTATTATTAGTCTTATATTAGCCGCAGCTGGGGCTTTTTTTATCAATAAGTTTGGTGCAAAATTGGGATTGGTTGATTATCCGAATTACCGCAGTTCACATTCAATTCCTATCCCAAAAGGCGGAGGTATCGGTATCCCGTCAGGGTTTCTACTTATTAGTATTTTGAGTAAGTCACACATAAGCATTTGGCTGCCTGCGGTACTTATTGCATTTTTAAGCTTTATTTCAGATAAAATGGAAATTCCTCCCAGACGGCGATTTTTATTGCAATTATTAATTGCTTTATTATTTTTGAATCTAATAAATAGATATTATTTATTCACTACCGAAAATATTATAATTTTTGTTTTTTTAACATTATTTATTGTTGCAACGACTAATTTTTTTAATTTTATGGATGGAATAAACGGTATCGCCGGGATTACAGCTTTGATTGCATTTAGTTTTATTGCTTTTTTTTCATTTTATATAATGGATGATAAAAATACTGCTTTGATGAGTTTGGTTTTAGTTATGGGTTGTTTTGGTTTTCTGCCTTTTAATTTTCCTAAAGCTAAAGTTTTTTTGGGTGATGTAGGTAGTATTTTTTTAGGGTTCGTATTTGCTGTTTTTGTAGTAAAATTATCAATAACAATAAACATTTTTCTTTGTGTAATAATGTTTTTAAGTACTTTTTATGCTGATGCCATAATAACCATTTTTTATAGATTAAAAAATGGGGAGAATTTAACTAAGGCCCATAGAAGTCATTTATATCAGTATTTAAGTAACGAATTGAATTACCCTCATTGGAAAGTAACAGTAATATATGCGTTAGTTCAAATTGTATGTGGATTTTTAGCAATAATTTTGTATAATAAAACGATTAGTTTTCAATTGATATTGATTTTTGTATTTGGATTGGCGTTTATAATAGTTTACAACAATATAAAAAAAGATTACCAAATTAGTTGAATAATATGATTAAAAGTGTAATTTTAAAATACCGGCGGTTGCTGATTATTGTTCTTCATTTTATATTTATTGTTTTATCATATATTACAGCATTTTATATAAGATTTGATTTTACATTTCCTAAAGAATACTTACAAGTTGTAGAAAGAACCATCCCGCTTTTAATTTTAATTAAATTATTATTCTTTTATTCTTTTGGTTTATTTGTCGGGCTATGGCGATATGTAAGTATCGGAGATATTTGGAAAATTTTGCTTGCAAATATGTTGTCTTCTGTTACTTTTTTTGGCGGAGTTGTATTCTACCGCGGTTTAGTAGGATATCCGCGTTCTGTTTTTATACTTGATTTTATTTTATGTGTAGCTATTGTATCAGGTGTTAGATTTCTTACAAGATTAATAAGAGAAAAATCCAAAATTGATCTTTCTGAAAAAAGGAAGAAAGTACTTATTGTAGGAGCCGGAGATGCAGGTGTCCTGACATTAAAAGAATGCCAAAATAATATTAATATGGATGTTGAGGTAGTTGGTTTTATCGATGATGACCCGATTAAAAAAGGACATAATATTTATGGTGTTAAAGTATTTGGTGGAAGGAAACTTATTCCGGATATCGTTGATGGTTATGGTGTTGAAGAAATAATTTTAGCGATACCCTCAGCAAGCGGCGATGTGATACGCGAGATACTTTACTATTGTGAATTAACAGATGCGAGGATTAAGACAATTCCCGGGTTAGATAAAATTTTAGAAGGAAATTTGGAAGTAAAACCCCGTGCAGTTAAACCGGAAGATCTTTTGGGAAGAAAATCGGTAAAAATAGATAAAAAAGAAATAAGTTCTTGCATAATGGGAAGGACAATTTTAGTTACAGGAGCCGGCGGTTCTATTGGTTCAGAATTGTGCCGTCAAATTGCAAGTTTTTCTCCGGAAAATATAATATTAGTAGATAATCATGAGAACTATGTATATTTTTTGGGTATAGAATTCAAGTCAAAATATCCTCAGCTTAAGTTTGATACAATAATTGGTGATATAAAAGATATTGGTTTTTTGAGATATGTATTTTCTACTTATAAACCGCAAGTAATATTCCATGCAGCAGCTCACAAGCATGTTCCTTTAATGGAAGAAAATCCTTCGGCGGCTGTAAAGAACAACGTTGTAGGCACGCGAAATATTATTTATGCCTCGAGTCATTATAAAGCCGAAAGGTTTATTTTGATTTCTACAGATAAGGCAGTGAATGCTAGTAGTGTAATGGGAGCTACCAAACGAATAGCTGAAAAAATATTACAAGCAAAATCTAAAAATAGTAAAACAAAATTTATGGCGGTTAGATTTGGTAATGTATTAGGTTCTTCGGGAAGTGTTATTCCGCTTTTTAAAAAACAAATAGAAGAAGGCGGTCCTGTAACTGTTACGCATCCGGATGTTAAAAGGTATTTCATGAGTATTTCTGAAGCATCACAATTGGTGCTGCAAGCGGGAGCGATAGGTACGGGTGGTGAAATATTTGTACTTGATATGGGTGAACAAATAAAAATTGTGGATATAGCAAAAAACTTAATTGCATTTTCTGGGCTTAAATTAGGAAGAGATATTTCTATTGAATATGTAGGTTTAAGACCCGGTGAAAAACTTTTCGAAGAGATTTTATTAAATACGGAAGAAGATAAAGTTACAAAAAATGATAAAATTTATATAACTAAACCCGGTGATTTTGATTCAGCAAAGATAAGGAAACAAATAAGAGAATTGGAAAAATATGCGAATAATTTTGATGATGATAAAATAACTGATATGATAAAACGAATGGTTCCTTCATATAAACCCGAATCTAAAAGTAAAGATTAATTTTTCAAGGAGTCAAAATCATTGAATATAGCTATAGATGCCAGGTCGGTGAATAATAATAAAACCGGCATAGGAAATTATATTGTAAACTTAGTAGATGGTTTAAAAGCAGCTGATAAAGGAAATAATTATGTTGTTTATACAGAGAAAGTAAGACATAGTATAAAAAAAATACCAATAATATCTGCTATAAGCAGAATATTTTATTTGTTTTATGATAATCTTGTATTTCCGTTTGTTTTGCTTGTAAATAAAATAGACGTATATCATTGTCCGGCATTTATTTTGCCGTTGTTTAATTTTAAGTATAAAAAAGTTATCACGATCGCTGATTTGGGTTTTTATGTGTTTGGTAATAACTTTTCAAAGAAATGGCATGCACGGCATCTTAAATTCATGCTCCCGATTTCAGTAAAAAAAGCAGATAAGATAATAGCAATAAGTGATTCAACGAAAAAACAGATTGTAGAGATTTTCGGTGTTCCGGAAGAAAAAGTGAAAACTATTTATCTTGGGGTTTCGGAGAAATACAAAGTTATTGAAGATAAAAAAGTAATAGAATCTTTATTGGAAAAATACCAAATAAAAAAACCTTTTATTTTATTCGTAGGTAATATGGACCCTCGGAAAAATTTGAAAAGGCTCATATCCGCATTTCGTAAATTAAAGGTAAATAAAAGTAATTTACAATTGGTGATAATTGGAAGAAAAGGAGAATTGTTCCAGCAAGACATTTTAGAAGAAGTAAAAAGAGGGGATATTGTTTTAACCGGATATTTAGATGAGGATGCAGTTATTTGTTTATATAATGCTGCTTCGGTATTTGTGTTTCCTTCCTTATATGAAGGTTTTGGCTTGCCGATTCTTGAGGCGATGGCATGTGGTTGTCCGGTTGTAACCTCGAAAGTTTATTCTATGCCGGAAGTAGCCGGTAATGCTGCAATTCTAATAAATCCGGAAAAAGTTGATGAAATTTCGGAGGCTGTATTAAATATAATGGATGATAATAAATTGCGGGAAAATTTAATAGCCAAAGGTTTTGAGAGAGCTAAGAAATTTAATTGGGAAAAAACCGCTTTAGAAACAATGGAAGTATTTAAAACAATATAAAAATTTATGCTAAATTTTACAGATCCTGTAACATATATCTTCTTATCAGTATTTTTTACTGCCCTGGGCGGAATTTCTCTGTACAATATAGGACCAATCCATTTTAGGCCTTACCAAATACCGTTAATAATAGCTTTACTTCTATTAATATTTAAATTTTTAATATCTAATAAGAAAATAGTATTACCGATACAATTTTTTCTTGTATTACTGATATTTTATATTACTATAATTATTTCTTTTTTAAATGCTCCTTTTCCAATTCTGACATTAAAACAATCTATACTTTTATTTCTATATGTAATTTTATACTTTTTAATAATCAATGTCTGCACTAATAAAAAAAATATTCTTCAACTTCACAAAGTAATAATATTTTCATGTTTTGTAGCTTGCGTATATGGTGTTATAATGTTAGTTTTGACAAATTTGCCAAATCACGGGAGGGAAGGGGGGTATTTTTACAGCAGACCGCGTTCTTTTTTTGTTGAACCTAATGAATTTGGAGAATATCTTGTTTTTGTATTCGGTTATATTTTTTCCGAATATGCTTCTCGTAAAAAAATAGTAAATAGAAGAATATTTTGGATTACATTTTACTTAATACTGATTTTATTGGTTCCTAATATGAGCAGGGGTTCCTGGTTGGGTTGTGTTGTTATTATGTTTCTTGTTTTTTATTATCAAGATAAATTAAAATTAATTAAAGTAAATTTTGCGAAAAAAATAAAGACAGTATTTTTTATATTTTGTTTTTCTGTAATAACATTGTTAGTTGTATCAAAATTTATTCCGAAAAGATGGAATATGTCAGTTGCAGAAGTTGTTACTTCAAGGATATCTTCTTTATTTAGCGGTACAGATGCAACGAGTTCAATACGTATTGATAGTAATAAAAAGGCGTTCAAAACGATGTTTGAATATCCATTTACCGGAATAGGTTTGGGAAATGCTTTTACTGTCATGCAAGATGTAAAAAAGAATGACGGAAAATTACCCAATGTAATAGTAGCTACATCATCTAATTTTATTGCTGATCTAGGTATGGAGTTGGGATTATTCGGATTAGGAAGTTTCATTTTATTCCTTTTCTTTGTTTTTTTTAAAGGGATATTTAGTCTTAAAAAGATAAAAGATACAGATCTGCTTGTTGTTTATATAGGTGCTTTTGCCTCGTATATAGGATTATTAATAAATAGTTTAACATACTCAAGTTATTTATTGCCATTCCTTTGGATTTCGGCCGGAATTATTTCTGCAGGGGTTATTAATGACGAGTTGTAAAGAATTAAGTGAGTTGTATGAAGCTGCTATTTCCGGTATTCTATTAGGCAATAAAGATTTGTCGCATTTATCCAATAAGGTTGGAATTAAAAATTATATTAAAATTGCAGATGAAATAAAGAAAATAATTAAAAAAGGTAAGATTCTTGATTGGGGTTGTGGTTATGGACATATGACTTATTTGCTTAGAAACAGGGATATAGAATCTATGCCGTATGAAGTTGAAAAGCGTGATAACCTTGAAAAATTTCAAATATTTTCAAAATTAAATATAATTTTTGGTGATAATGAGCATAGATTACCCTTTGAGACTGGATTTTTTGATGGCGTGCTATCCTGCGGAACTCTTGAGCATGTTTCCGATATAAATTCTTCCTTAATTGAAGTTAGCAGGATACTTAAAAAGGATGGGTTTTTTTTTATTTATATGCTGCCTAACAAACGGTCTTATGCGGAATGGATAGCAGAAAAAAGAGGTAAAAGCATACATCCCGTTAAATATAATATTAAAGAAATTTCGAAAATTCTAGGGAATTTTGGTTATAAAATAATCACAATAAGAAGGAGCAATTTACTTCCAAAGAATTTGACTGACTTGCCTTTTATTATAAAAAAAATATACGGAAGTTTATCTTTTTTGATAATTCCAATAGATAGTCTTCTCTCTAAAATTCCTTTATTAAATCAATTTTGCGGTGTATTCGAAATTGTAGCTAAAAAAAAATAAGAATAAATAATTAATATGAAAATATTGTTAGATTCAAGGATGATAAATAATTCCGGAGTTGGAACATATATTAGAAATTTATTAAAAAATTATGAAAAATCAAATGAAAATATCTATGTATATGCATTGACAAATAATTCTGTCTATGAAATATCAGGAAAAAAATCTAAAATTGAAATTGTAGAAGTAAAGTATTCTACTCCGATTTATTCAATTAGAGAACAGATTGTTTTACCCTATTATATTAACAAAATAAAACCGGATTTGGTTCATTTTCCGAATTTCAATGTATCATATTTTTTAAAAACACCTTTTGTCGTTACAATACATGATTTAATTTATTATCTTCATGCCGATGCATGTCCAAATAAAATAGGGTATTTATATGCAAGGGTTATGATGAAACATGCGGCTCGAAAGGCAAAATTAATTATAACGGACTCGATGTATAGTAAAAAAGATATTGTTCAAAATTTAAATGTTTCTGAAGAAAAAGTTCATGTAATTAATCCGGGGATAAATAAAAATTATTTACATGTAGAGAATAGTCAGAATATTTTAAAAAAATATAAATTACCGGCTAATTATATATTCTATATTGGTAATCATGAGCCGCGAAAAAATATAATGGGAATAATAACGGCATATTCAAAAAGTAAATATCGTAATGATTATTTTTTAGTAATCGGCGGAAAGAAGGATTTAAGAAGGAAAGATATTTATAATATTATAGAAAATCTAAAATTAGAAAAACGTGTAATTTTTACTGATTATATTGAAGAGGAAGATTTGCCTGCAATTTATAGTGCAGCAAAGTTATTTATATTTCCTTCGTTTTACGAAGGATTTGGTTTGCCGCCTTTAGAAGCAATGGCTTGCGGAACTCCGGTAATTTCTTCAAATGCTTCTTCATTACCTGAAATTTTGGGAGATGCATCAATTTTTGTTAATCCTACTAATATTGATGAATTAACCGGGGCAATAGATAATATATTAAATAATAAAAATTTAGCTGATGATCTTATTAAAAAAGGATATGAGCAAGTAAAAAAATATTCTTGGGATACGGCTGCAATTAAAACAATAGATATTTATAAAAACGCTTTGGGATATATAAAATGAGATTCAATCGCATATTATTAGTTTTTCCGGAATACAAACATACCCAGTTTGGTGCCACTCATCCGCCGGTTGGGTTAGGTTATCTTTCTGAAATCCTAAAAGTTAATAATATCGTCCATGAAGTTGTTGATATGCGATTAGGATGCGATTTAAAAGGCTTAAAGCAGAAAATACAGAAATTTAATCCTGATGCGGTTGCCATAAGTATGATGACACTCATGCATAAAGAGACATATGGGATAATAGAAGAAATAAAAAAATCATTTTCAAATATTAAAATAATAGTAGGTGGTCCGCATATTTCTACATTCAGAGAACGGGCGTTGGAACAATGTAAATCAATAGATTTTGGAGTAACAAGAGAAGGCGAAATAACTTTGATTGAGTTGTGTCAAGGGTTGGATTATGAAAAAATAAAAGGACTTATATTTAGAAAAAATGATGAGGTTGTTTACACGGGTGAGAGGGAATTTATATTAGATTTGGATTCAATACCTTTTCCAAAGTATGAAAAGTTTGACTTAAAAAAATATATAACTGAAGAGATAGCAATACTAACTTCAAGGGGCTGTCCGTATAGTTGTATTTACTGTCCGGTAAAGACAGCAATTGGCAGGAAATTTAGAGTAAGAAGCCCCAAAAATGTTGTCAAAGAAATCCAATATTGGTATGAAAATGGAAGACGGTCATTCGGAATAGTTGATGACAATTTCATGATGATAAAGGAAAGAGTTCTAAATATTTGCAGTGAAATAGAAAATCAATCATTAACTAAGCTTGAATTAAGATGTCCTAATGGTATAAGGGCAGATCAGTATGACCATGAGCTTTTAAGTAAAATGAAAAAGATTGGTTTTGAATATTTAGCAATAGGTGTTGAAGCTGGTAATAATAAAATTTTAGAAAATATAAAAAAGGGTGAAAAAATAGAAGTTATAAAAAAAGCGATTGAAGATGCATGTAATTTGGGTTATGAAGTAATTCTTTTTTTTCTTGTTGGTTCTCCCGGGGAAACATGGATGGATATTGAAGATTCAGTGAAAGTGGCGCTTGCATATCCTGTTTTTGACGCAAAATTTTACAATCTAATACCTTTTCCAGATACCGAATTATTCACTTTGGTCAGTGAAAAAAAATATTTTATCAGAAATCCTGATGATTATTTGAACGATGCTTCACATTGGGATGTTAATCCGGTTTTTGCAACGCCTGAGCTATCCTTTGAACAGAGGGTCAATGCACTTAAATATACAAATAAAATAAGAAAGCGTATTAGAAAAAATGCAATGGAAAGAAAACTTAAAAAATTAGGATTTATGTCAAAATTTTTAGCAAATATTTTTGTTTTAGACTTTGTCCAGTATCAACTTTTGCATAATTGGTTTTTACGTAAGTTAAGTACGAGTATATTTCGTCGAATTAACAAAAAACATTAGAGAGCGTGAAAGTGTCTTATTAATTCAATTAAAATGCAAAATTTTCGCAACTGATACTTTGTTATAAAAATCTTTGATTTAGTGACAGAAAAAAATTAGGTGTTTATATTATTAAAAGCAATTAATAAGATTTTAACATTAATTTTTCATTTTTAATCCCGCAACTATCTCGGGACAAGTTTTTAAATTTTGAATTGTTTATTTTAAAAAATATGAAATTAGCAATTGTACATGATTATCTTAATCAATATGGTGGAGCAGAAAAAGTTATAGAAGCATTAAATGAAGCATTTCCAACGGCTCCAATATATACTTCTATTTATGTTCCTGCTGATATGCCTGAGAGTTTTAAGAAAATGGACATAAGGACTTCGTTTATGCAAAAATTGCCATTTATAAAGAAACGTTTTAAAGAGTATTTCTTACTTTATCCGTTTGCATTTAAAAGTTTTAATTTTAATGATTATGACGTTATTTTATCTTCAAGCAGTGCATACGCAAAGGGGATAAAAATCCCGAAAAATGTTTTACATATATGTTATTGTTACACTCCTACAAGATTTATATGGAGATTCGAGCAATATGTGGAAAATGAAAAACTCAGTAATATAAAGAAAAAAATTCTGTTTTATCTTACCCGCATATTGAAGAATTGGGATATTAAAACTGCAGAAAATGTAAACTTTTTTATATCAACATGTGAGAATATTCGGGATAGGATAAAAAATATTTATAAAAAAGAATCCGAGGTAATTTACCCGCCGGTTGAGACTTGTAAATTTTCTATTTCAAAAAATATAGATAAGTATTTTTTAGTAGTTTCAAGGCTAAATGCGTATAAAAAAATAGATTTTGTAGTTGAGACATTTAATAATTTAAAATTACCGTTAAGAATAATTGGTGATGGACCTCACCGCAAGTACTTAGAAAATATTGCAGAATCAAATATAGAATTTCTGGGTAAGGTTAACGAGAAAGTCTTAGCAGAAAATTATGCAAATTGTCAGGCTATTATATTTCCTGGGGAAGAAGATTTCGGTATAGTACCTGTTGAAGCTATGGCTTGCGGCAGGCCGGTTATTGCATACGGGGCTGGGGGAGCTTTGGAAACGGTAATTAATGAAAAAACAGGTATATTTTTTAAAGAACAAAGTGTTTCTTCTTTAAAAGAGGCGGTTAATCACATAACAACAATATCGTTTGATAGCGATTACATAAAAAAACATACAGAAAAATTTAATAAAGAGAGATTTAAAGAAAAAATAATAAAATTCATAAATAAAAAATATAAGGGATAGTTTGAATATGAGAATTGGACTAGATGCCAGAATGATCGACCATTCCGGCATAGGTACATACATAAAGAATCTTTTATATTTTCTTCCAAAAATAAGTAATTATGAATATGTATTATTTGGAAATACCGAAAGGCTTAAAATGTATAATATTCCGGTATATGAATCGAAAGCACCAATATACAGCATACAAGAACAAATAATGTTTCCTAATATAATAAAAAAAAGCAATATTGATCTGTTTCATTCACCTCACTATATAACTCCGATTTTGTATAACGGAAAAATGGTAGCTACAATACACGATCTGATACATTTAATATTTCCTGAGTATTTATCGTCAAAAATGGCTAATTTATATTCAAAGTATATGGTAAAAAGTGCTTGTAAGAAATCCAAGAGAATTATTACTATTTCAAGAAATACAAAGAAAGATATTATAAACCATTTTAATGTTGATGAATCAAAAATAAAGATTACGTATTTAGCTGCAAGCGAGATATTTAAACCATCGTCAGTTACTGCAGAAGATATGAGAATAAAATACGGCAAATATCTATTATATGTTGGAGCTATCCGACCTCATAAAAATATATTATTTCTGTTAGATTTATTTAAAAAGCTGAAAAAAGAAAAAAAAATAACACATAAACTTATCTTGATAGGTAAAGGTAAGGTTCCATATATTAATGAAGTTAGGAGAAAAATATATGATTACTCTATGCAAAACGATGTTTTAATAATAGAAGAAATAAAACAGGAACAAATTGCAGAATTTTATTGCGGTGCTGATTTGTTTGTATTTCCGTCTTTATATGAAGGTTTTGGTTTGCCGCCGTTAGAAGCGATGGCTTGCGGTTGTCCGGTTGTTAGTTCGCAAGCTTCATCTTTACCGGAAGTTATCGGAGATGCAGGTATTCAGGTTAATCCTGCAGATAAAGAACAGTTTTTAAATTCTGTTTATATTGTTCTGACTGATGAAAAAATAAGAAAAGAACTAATAGAAAAAGGTTACAAAAGAGTGAAACTTTTTTCATGGGAAAAAACTGCTAAGGAAACATTAAGTGTATACGAAGAGGTCTTGCAATGAAATCTCTAATAATTATTCCTACCTATGATGAAAAAGAAAATATTGAAAAGCTGGTTAAACAGATAACTGATTTGGGATTTTTTATATTAGTTATTGATGATAACTCGCCTGACGGGACCGGCGAAATACTCGAAAAATTAAAATTGAGTAATGAAAGACTAAGTGTAATCCACCGTGAAAAAAAACTTGGACTGGGAACTGCATATATACAGGGTTTTAAATGGGCGTTGAAAAGAGATTTTGATTATATTTTTACTATGGATGCCGATTTTTCACATAATCCTGAATATTTAAGAAGTTTTGTTGAAAAACTTTCTGAATTTGATTTGGTTGTTGGAGCCCGCTATGTAAAAGGCGGCGGTGTAGTTAATTGGCCGTTCCATCGAAAGATAATATCCCGGTGCGGTAGTTTATATGCCAGGACTATATTAGGTTTTCAGGTTAAAGATTGTACTTCTGGTTTTATGGGATTTCGAAGAAAAGTTTTAGAAAAAATTGATTTAGATGATATAAAATCTGAGGGATATGGTTTTTTAATAGAAATGAAATATAGAACGTTTAAATTAGGTTTTAGAATTTATCAGAATCCAATTATATTTGTAGATAGAACGGCGGGGAAATCCAAAATATCTAAAAATATTATTTGGGAAGCAATTTTTCTTGTTTGGAAATTAAAATTTACAATTAAATGAAAAACAAATCGGTATACATACTTCTCTCAATAGTCCTGTTTAGTATCATTATGCATTTAAAAGGAATTACCAGTCCTTTGCTTGATTTTCATGCATGGCGACAAACACAAACTGCTATGATAGCTAGGAATTATTATGAGAATGGCTTTAAATTTTTTAATCCTCAGGTAGATTGGTATGGACAGGAATCAAATAAAAGGGCAGGTACAGAATTTCCGGTATTTTCATTTATCATAGCTTTGTTATATAAAATGTTTGGAATGCACGATATCCTTGGAAGATTTCTTGCTGTATTTTTTTCAGCAATGAGTTCTGTTTATCTATTTTTGCTTTTAAGAAAATATTTTGAGTTTTGGTATGCGTACATCTCAACATTAATTTTTATTATTCTACCGATCAATATTTACTTTACCAGAACAGTTCAACCGGAATCCATTATGTTGTTTTCTATAATTTCCGGACTATATTACTTTATAAATTATCTTGAAAATCCGAGCAAAATATTACAACTCATATTTTCATTTGTTCTTTTAACAATAGCACCGTTGGTAAAATTACCTTCATTATATGTTTTACTGCCCATAGGATTTCTTGCTTATAATAAATGGGGCTGGAAAGTGATATACAGAATAGAAATATGGTTGTTTAATATTTTTTTGGTTTCTAATGTCTTTTTGTGGTATAGATTTGCAAAAACCGGAATGGATGTTTTACCTTTAAAAATAAACGATTATATTTATATGTTGAAAATATTGGGACAACCAAAGTTTTGGATTATGCATTTTTTATCAAGATTTGTAGAATTAACAACTACTTATGCAGGTTTGTTATTTTTTATAATCGGGTTTTGGTTCATTGTTTTAAAAAAGCATTTATATTTTTTCGGAGTTTGGTTTATATCGGTAGTTATTTATATAATTGCGATAGGGGAATACGGCTATATTCATCAGTATACAGCACTTCCATATGCACCAATAAATGCAGTATTTATTGGTGGCGGAATAGTTTATGCTTGGAATAAATACAGTTTAGTTAAAATAAATAAAATATTATTGATATTATTAATAATATCTATACCTTTACATAGTTTACTTAGAATTCGTAATTGGTATAAGTTGAGTGATTTATGGTTGCTGAATGCAAAAGAAGATGTAAGCAGAATAAGTGAAAAAAATGATTTGTTTTTATGTAATTCAAAAACAATACCAATACAATTATATCATATAGATCGTAAAGGATTCTCAATAGACATACTAAAATCTGATTTAAACGAAGTTAAATATCTGATTAAGAAAGATATGAGTTTTTTTCTAACTGCTAACGATAAAAGATGGTCTGATGATAATGAAATCGGAAAATATTTTATTAAAAACTACAAGGTAGTATGTGAAAATGAAGATTATAAAATATTCGATTTGAGAAAGAAGATATGAAAGTAGCTATTATTCATGATTGGCTTACCGGTATGCGCGGTGGTGAAAAATGTTTGGAGGTGTTTTGTGAACTTTTTCCGGAAGCCACTGTTTTTACGTTATTGCATAAAAGAGGTTCCATGTCTAAAATAATAGAAAATATGGAAATCAGGACATCTTTTTTGCAAAAATTTCCGAATATAGAAAAAAGATATAGATATTACTTACCGTTAATGCCTATTGCGATTAAGCAATTTAATCTGCAAGGATATGATTTGATTTTATCATCAAGTCATTGTGTTGCTAAGGGTATTAAAATTCCTAAAGGTTCTTTGCATATATGTTACTGTTACACACCGATGAGATATGTTTGGGATATGTACAATCAATATTTTGATAATTCAAGATTTTATATAAAATATAGCATGAAATGGCTAAGAAAATACTTACAAAAGTGGGATGTCAAAAGTTCTGTGAATGTACATCATTTTATAGCGATTTCTGAATATATAAGAGAACGGATAAAAAAACATTATAACCGGGATTCTTTAGTTATTTATCCTCCTGTAGATACAATTTTTTTTAAATCAGAAGATTTGACTCCCGAAAAATCGATTCATCCATATTATCTTGTTGTTTCAAGTTTTGCACCGTATAAAAAAATCGATTTAGCTATAGAAGCATTTAATAAATTAGGTTATTCTCTTAAGATTATCGGTAATGGGCAGGACGAAAAAAAATTGAGAAAAATTGCAAAAGATAATATTGAATTTCTTGGTTGGCGTAATAATGACGAATTGCGGATATATTATAATAATTGTAAAGCACTAATATTTCCTAGCGAAGAAGATTTTGGAATCGTGCCTGTAGAAGCTCAGTCAATGGGTAGACCGGTGATTGCATATAAAAAAGGCGGGAGCTCTGAAACGATAGTTGAAGGTGTGACCGGCATTTTTTTTGAAGAGCAAAATGTAAGTTCACTAATTGATGCTGTTAAAAAATTAGAGAATATGAAGTTTAATTCAAACAATGCTGTTGAAAATGCAAGAGGATTTAATAAAATAATATTTAAAAATAAAATAAAAAATTTTATTGATGAAAAAGTAAAAATAATGTATAATATATGATTGTTAAAAAAAACAATCACTGATTAAAATGATTAAGAACACAGATTACACAGATTAGAGCGTGTCGTTAAATCTGTGTAATCGTCTTTCAAAATCTGTGTAATCAAGAGCGGGGATGACTTTTTCAACGCTCTCAATATATAACTTATGAATTTAAAAATTAGAAAAATTTTGTTTCCAGTCGCACTTTTAATAACGGATATAATTGCGATATATATATCTTTTATTTTTGCATATTGGATAAGATTTTCTTCTACTCTTATTCCGATTATAAAAGGAATACCGCCTTTTAAATTATATCATACTGCAATTTTGGTGGTTATATTTCTCTGGATTATTATATTTTTATATACAGGTTTTTATGAAGAAAAGAAAACCGATGGGTTTAGCGAGTTTCTAAAAATTTTTAAAGGTGTGTTTTTAGGCACGATTGTGATTGCTGCGATTACTTTTATTTATAGAGATTTCACTTTTTCAAGAATGATGTTGTTTATCGCTTCAGTTGTGAGTACATTCGTTATTTTTATTTTTCATGAAATTATAAGAATTATAGATATGTATGCAGGAAATTTTTTATTAGGAACACACAAAATTCTAATTTTGGGCAGCGGTAACATAGCAGAAGATATTAAAAAGACATTGAGGCATAGGAAAAAGTTTGAGGTTCATATTTCGCATTTCACTGATTCTGAACATTTAAAAAATTTTATAAACGAAAATCAAATAAATGAAGTTATATTTTCGAAAAGCCAGATTGCTCATAAAGAAATTCTTAAAATTGCTTCAGTTTGCGAAGATTTGAATGTTGAGTTTAGATTTGTACCGGATGTGTTGGAATTAACTCGAGGGGAAATTATAATAGACGAATTTATAGGAATTCCAGTTTTTAGATTTAAATCGATATCATTGTATGGCTGGAATTTTATGCTTAAACGGTTAACAGATATAGTGGTATCGTTAATAATTATTACTTTTTCTATTATACCTTTATTGATTTTAGTATTACTTATTAAGCTTGAAGATGGAGGTCCTGTATTTTACACACATAGAAGGAAAGGATATAAAGGTAAGGACTTTGAGTTTATAAAATTCAGGACTATGGTTGCTAATGCGGATAAAATGCTGGGTAATTTAAAGATTTTAAATGAAAGAAGCGGACCTGTCTTTAAAATGAAAAATGATCCGCGGATGACTAAGATAGGAAAGTTTATAAGAATGTTTTCTATAGATGAGGTGCCACAGTTTATTAATGTATTAAGAGGTGAAATGTCGATAGTGGGACCAAGGCCTCAGGTGCTTTGGGAAGCTGCGCATTATGATGAGATTGCAATGCGCCGTTTAAAAGTTTTACCGGGAATTACGGGAATTTGGCAGATTCGCGGTAGAAGTGATTTGTCATATGAAGAAATGATACGCCTGGATATTTATTATCTTGAAAATTGGTCAATTGCATTAGATATAAGGATAATGTTAGGTACTATACCTGCGGTTTTATCAAAAAAAGGCGCATACTAATAAATGCAATTAAAAATGCAAAATGCAAAATTATAAATTTTTGTAAATAACTTTAATAAAATAATCCTTAATTTTTCATTTTTAATCCCGCAACTATCTCGGGACAAGTTTTTAAATTTTTAATTGTTTTTTGCAAGGAGTTAATATGAAAGCGATGATTTTAATAGGTGGATTTGGTACCAGGTTGAGACCTTTGACGTGTAACACTCCAAAACCTCTTTTACCGGTTATAAATAAGCCATTTTTACTTTATCAGATAGAACTTATTAAGAAGCATGGCATTAAAGATATTATTTTGTGTATGGCTTACTTGCCTTTGGAGTTCAAGAAATTTTTCGGTGACGGTAAAAAATTCGGTGTAAATATATCTTATGCAATTGAAAAGATGCCTTTGGGTACCGGTGGGGCATTAAAAAATGCAGAAAAATTCGTTGATTGTCCTGTTTTAGTATTCAATGGAGACGTTTTGACAGATCTTGATTTAACCGAGCTTATAAAATTTCATAAGCAAAAGAAGTCCAAAGCTACCATAACATTAGTAGAAGTGGCTGATCCTACTAGTTTTGGTTTAGTTGAAACAAATAAAAATGGCAATATCCTTCAATTTTTGGAAAAACCATCGTTAAGCCAAATTACCTGTAATACAATAAATGCCGGAACTTATATTTTTGAACCTGAAATTTTAAAGGAAATACCTGAAAATACTGTTTATTCCGTAGAAAGAGGGCTTTTTCCCAATTTATTAAATAAAAAGTTTCCATTTTATGGATTTGTCTATTCAGGTTATTGGATAGATATAGGTACTACCGAGAAATATTTTCAGGTTCATCACGATTTAATGAACAAAATGAAAAAAAATATTATAGGCAAAGATTCTAAATTAAGTAAGACTGTAAAAATAGAAGAAGGAAGATTAGTAATTGGAGATAACTCAACACTTGGTGAATCAACAATAATTGAAGGAAATGTTTGTATTGGTAACAATGTCGATATAGAAAATAATTGTAGTCTTATAGACTGTATAATTTTAGACGGAACGAAAGTGCAGGAAGGCAGTAAAATAGAAAAATCATTGATAGGTAAAAACTGTTTAGTGGAAACGAATTCTATTCTAAGCAGCGGTTGCGCAATAGGCGATAATACTATAATAAGGAGTTACAGCAGATTATAAGAGCGTTGAAAAAATACTTACCGCTCTTGATTAGACAGATGTTTAAGTCATGCCTTAATCTGTGTAATCTGTGTTTTTAATCGTTTTAATCAGTGATTGTTGGATTTTTCAACAATCACATAATAAGGAGCTACAGTAGATTATGAAAATTGTGAAAAAGCCCTGGGGGCAAGAAACTTGGTTTGCGTTTACTAAATATTATGTAGGGAAAATACTTTTTATAAAAAAAGGACATCGTTTAAGCAGACAGTTTCACAGAGTAAAGCATGAAACCATTTATACTCTTAAAGGAAAATATATAATGGAATTAAGAAATAGTAAAAAAATAATGAAAGAAGGCTCGGTAATAGTTATCCCGCCTAAAAAGATACATAGAATGTATGCAAAGTATGGTGATATAACTTTAGTTGAAGCATCAACACCTCAGGTTGAAGATGTTGTGCGTTTGGAAGATGATTATGGAAGAAATAAATAAAATCAAATTTGGTACTGATGGCTGGCGAGGTATAATAGCGAAAGATTTTACATTCAGCAATATAAGAATTGCTTCGCAGGCAGTATCGGATTATATTAATTCAGAATTATACGATTCTAAATATGCTAAATCTGTTATTATCGGTTATGATAACAGGTTTCTTTCTGAGAAATTTGCAAGTGAGGTAGCAAGAGTTATAATGGCGAATAATATTGAGGCTAAGGTTTCTAAAACAGCCGTAACTTCGCCTTCTATTTCTTTATTCTGCAAAGAAAATAATTGCTTGGGTATAATGATAACCGCAAGCCATAATCCTCCTATTTGGAATGGCTTGAAAGTTAAACTTCAATATGGCAGTTCGGTGTCTCAGGAAGTAATCAATAAGATTTCAGATTTTCTTTATAAAAATAGTGTTAATACCGGAAATAAAGAAATTATATTTGTGGATGTATTGAATTCTTACAAAAAATATCTTAAATCAATGGTTAGTATTAAATCGCTTTTAAAATTGAAAATTGTCATAGATTCTATGAATGGCAGCGGTGCAGGGATTTATGAGAGTTTTTTTAAGAAAGAAAAAATATATTCAGTTAGAAATTACAGGGATCCTATGTTTTCAGGTGTGAATCCTGAACCGATAGAGAAAAATCTAAACGAACTGAAAAAAGAGATATTAAAAAACAATGCAGATGTGGGTTTTGCTTTTGATGGTGATGCGGATAGATTAGGTGTGATAGATGATAGAGGGCGTTATTTACCGCCGCATATCGTATTTCCTTTAATATTATTATATTTGATTGAGGGTAGAAAGTTAAAAGGAAACATTGTGCAAACTATTTCATTGGGTTACATATCCGAAAGAATTGCTAAAAAATATTCTATACCGCTTGAAGAGGTTTCCGTCGGATTTAAATATGTTTGTGAAAAAATGCTAATAAAAGACGTTTTACTTGGCGGTGAAGAATCTGGCGGATATGGCTGGAAAGGCGGAATTCCGGAAAGAGACGGAATATTGAATGCGCTTCTATTGACAGAAATGCTGATAAAAACAAAAAAGAAATTATCATTCTTAGTTGATGATATGCAGAAAAAATTTGGAAAATCTTGTTATATGAGAAAGGATATAAAATTAAAACAACCTGTAGATAAAGAAAAATTTACTAATAAAGTTAAAGAAATAATAAGTAAAGAAAAAAATATAAAAGAAATCAGAGCTTATGATGGAATAAAAATAGTTTTTGACAATGATAGCTGGCTATTACTAAGGCCATCCGGTACTGAACCGGTTCTAAGGACTTATTCTGAGACGGAATCAGTTAACAATACAAAAAAACTTCTTGATTTTGCGGAAGAAATTTGTTTAAATCTTTTATAAGAAACGATTAAGATTGATAAAGGGAAAAGGAGCGTCTTGTAGTTAGTTTGAGTAGTTAGTAGTTAGGGATAAATTTTTCGTTGAATTAGTAAAATTATTACCTAGTGCTAATTACAAAATACTAATTACTAATTACTTAAATTTTGGAGGTCGCCGCGGCGACCGAAAAATTTATAATGGGGGGTAGAATATGTTTTGTGGTGATTATGTTTTTACGTCGGAGTCAGTGACAGAAGGGCATCCGGATAAGGTTTGTGACCAAATTTCTGATGCGGTGTTGGACGAAGTTTATAGGCAGGATTCGCCTTTAAAAAATAATTTTACATGCCGGGTTGCTTGCGAGACTTATGTCACAGCCGGACTTTTAATTGTTGGTGGTGAGATAACAACAAAAGCATATATAGATGTGCCTGTTATAGCCAGAAGAGTTATTAAAGATATCGGTTATACAGATGTAAAATATGGTTTCAATTATCAGACTTGCGGGATACTTAACGCAATCGGCCGTCAGTCACCAGATATTTCTCAGGGTGTATCAAGAGGTAAGGAAATCGGTGCCGGAGACCAGGGATTAATGATAGGTTATGCATGTACCGAAACAAAAGAGCTTATGCCGCTTCCTATAACACTCGCGCAGGAATTAACTATGCGTCTTGCTGAAGTAAGGAAGAAAAATATATTGAAATATGTCGGACCTGACGGAAAATCACAGGTTACAGTAAAATATGTTGATGGAAGACCTGTTGAAGTTGATAAAATTGTTATATCAACCCAGCATACAGAAGATTCTGTTGATAAAAAAACCGGAAATCTTGCTAAATGGGCGAAAGACGAATTGATTGAAACGGTAATAATGCCAACTATTCCAAAAAATCTTTTAAAGAATTTTAGTTTTAAAAATGATTGTTTTGTTAATCCAACAGGAAGATTTGTTGTCGGTGGTCCGCAGTCAGATACCGGTATGACCGGCAGGAAGATTATAGTTGATACATACGGCGGTATGGCTCCACATGGCGGCGGTGCATTTTCAGGAAAAGATCCGACGAAAGTTGATCGTTCTGCATGTTACATGGCAAGATATATTGCAAAGAATATTGTCGCGGCAGGTCTTGCTGAAAAATGCATGGTTCAACTTGCATATGCAATCGGAGTTGCTGAACCGGTATCAATAATGGTTGATACACTTGGAACCGGTAGAACAGACGGCAGACTTGAAAAAGTAGTAAGAAAAGTTTTTTCATTGACTCCAAAAGGTATAATTGATTCACTTGAACTCCATAGACCGATTTACCAAAAGACAGCAGCCTACGGTCATTTTGGAAGAAAAGAATTTACATGGGAAAGAACTGATAAAGCCGCTCAATTGAAATCGGAATTAAGATAGAGGGAAAAGGGTATCCCGCCACTGAATCATTGGCGGG
>Ga0208373_1000899_pt1 | contig 44428 bp, 32 predicted proteins | sample RifOxyC2_FD_184036 | JGI IMG/M metagenome (GOLD analysis project Ga0208373, IMG submission 184036) | Soil microbial communities from Rifle, Colorado - Rifle Oxygen_injection C2 (SPAdes) | ecosystem: Environmental > Terrestrial > Deep subsurface > Rock core/Sediment | place: Rifle, Colorado...
GACGCGACCGTCGTGCTGATGGCTGCGTTCATCATCGTCGCCGCGTTCGTCCGGTCCGGGCCGCTTCTGTTCGCGGCAGTGGGCCTGTACTTCGTTTCTCATAATATCCGCGAGCCGATGTATGCGCATTGGATCAACGCGCGCATCCGTTCCCGCAGCCGCGCCACCACGCTTTCGAACCTCGCGGTATTCAGAAGCGCGCTTGACGTCCCGGTGATGTACGCGGGAGGCCTCCTCGCCGCCGTCGACACGCGCCTCGCCTTCGCGCTCGCGGCCGGGCTCTGCATTTCCGCGCTAGTCTTTTTTCGCGTGAGAGGGGAGGATGTTGACGATAGATGAGCGAACGTCATCACCGCGTAATCCTTTGGAGAGCCTTGAAATAGTTCCGATAGGAGTCCGCCGTGCCCTTGTCGTGCGTAAGAAAGATCCTCTGCGGCTCCTCCCATAGCACGTTTGCCACGTAGTCGCCGAATATCCATACGACCATCGGGCTTTCGAACTCCGGCGGGAGATAACTGATCGTTGTAGCGGGCAGCTTGGTGGCCGCGCTTCCGCGAATGCTTTCGTTCGCGAGCATGTGGATATTTATCCCGAGTTGCTTGCGTCTCCGCGTAAACGTCTCATAGTATTTCGGATGCGTCCGCAGAATCGTGCCGGTCGCGGCGATGAGATACAGGTCCTTTCGGGTCGCGAGCACAAGCTCGCAGAGCTCCGTGATTCCCTCGTCGCCGTTGAGCGTCTCGGTCGTGCGATTCCAGAGTTCGTCAAAATACGTCGTGAACCCGTCGAATATCTCTTTTTGATCGAGGGTGATGACGGCCGGTTCGTCGCCATACACAAGGAGCAGGGCCTTGTCCCGATAGAGGTTTACCTGGTGCGGGGCGAGCTCTGTCTTGCGCAGGGACCTAATCTCGCTGAGCGACAGGTCAGCATCGCCCTCGTCGATGAATCGTTGTCGGATCTCCTGGTAGCCCCCCTTGTAACTGAGCATTTGGACTCGCACCCCCTTCCCGATGCGCTTGCGATGGAATTCGTCGAAGAACGACTTCCATGGTTCCTGCGCGGCCGTGCCCACGTTCGCGCCGAGTACGCGGTACGTCTCCCCGGGTTTCAGCTCGTCAAGCATGTCCCAGAGCGCTCCGGTGAGCGCATCCTTGCCGTAGGCGATCCGAACGTCCTGGTTCCACAGCTCGTCAAAATACTGCTTGAACCCGCGATACAGTTCCTTGCTTTCAAACACGATGACGGTCGGTTCCTCGCCGTAGATGGGGATGAATACCTTCTCGTTGTAGAGGATCGTGCTCATCGGCCCCATGCTCGTGCGGGGAAGGGGGCGGACCTCGCTGATCCGTCCCTCCGGGTCTCCGGCCCGTCGGAATCGCTCCAGGATCCGCGCCGTGTCCTGCCGGTAGCTCAGGAGTTTGCATCCGACGCCCTTTTTCACACGATAGGCGTGGTATTCGTCAAACATTTTTTCGATTCCGGGTTCGTCCAGGCCGACGTTCGAGCCGATGGAGTAATATTCCTGTCCCGGGGCGAGATCGTCCACGACGGAATAGAATGCGCGTTTCAGGGCGTCGACCCCGCGCTCGACCCGCACCTGCTGGTTCCACAGCAGCTCGAAGTAATTTTTGTATGCCTCGACGAGGTGGGGATTTTTAATCTCGATGACCGTGATGGGATCCTCGTAGAAGTGAAAGGCGACGCTCCGGTCGGTGAAGACCACGCCGGCGGAAGGCGTCATGTCGTACGGAAGCACGCGAAATTCAAACGAGGAGTGCTCGCGCGCGCGTTGGTACGTGTCATCGCTGTACTGCTGCGGCTGGTACATGAGTACCTTGGCGCCGCCGCGCTTCCCGATGGCCGCGAAGTATTTTTTTAGCGCGCGTTCGCCCATGGCCGCCTCGAATTTCGGACCGCCCGAACCCATGACATAAATGGACTCGCCGGGCCTGAGCGATTCGGCATTCTTGATGTTGAACGATCGCATGCCATCCGCCCCCTCGTACACCGTGATCTCCTGGTCGACGACCTTCTTCTTATCTCGGAGCATCTCGACGACCCGTTGCGCGGTAAGCTCGGCCTCGTGGATTCCATCGAGGAGGTGGATGGGGTCCGTGGGAGAGAACAGCGCGACCGATCCGGTCGTCGATTTCGTGAGGAGTCGTCGATCCGCGAGCGCCTCGAGCGCCTGGTACACGAGGTTGCGATGAAGTCCGGTTTGTTTGATCACCTACCCGGCCCTTGTTTTCCCCAAATCCTGCAGGGCAAGATAAACTGACGCTTCGTTTTGACATGAGCGAATATCAGGACCAGGCGAGCGTCTTCGTAACCACCTCGGTCGGCTACCTCGTGACCCTGGACGACGGAACCATGCTTCCGCCCGGAATCGCACATGGTCTCGCGGTCCTCGTCCCGGTGCGGAACGGCTGGGGATGCATGGGGGAGATCGGGGTCACGACCGGCTTCAGCGATCTGCGCCCCGCGGTCCAGCTGATCGCGGGTCCGAGCAAGAGGATCGCTCCCGACTTCGCGCTTGAGGCGTCGGTTCTCTACAAGTTCGTTCCGGCCTATGACGGGGCCGCGTCCCCCACGCACGTCCTGGGCGGCTCCGTCGCCACGGTCTTCCCGATCGCGATCGGAAGCGTCTCTTTCCCCACGGGCATCGGCGTCAATCTCGCGACGGGCGACGCCGTACTCGCCGTCAACATCAAGCTCTCCGTCCGTATGCCCTGATCGTGTCGCACGGGCACGTTTCCGCAGGTCTCTCGCCGAGGCCTGTTTTTCTTGCCGTGATGCCAGTCACGCGCTACACTTGCCTGCGTTATGCGACCATTTTTGATCGGGCTCGCCGGACATTCCGGGGCCGGGAAATCGACGCTCGCGGAGCACCTCGAACGACAGGGAGGGGTCAAGCGGTTTCGGTTCGACGCATATTACAAGGATCGTTCCGAGTGCCCGACGCTCGACGGTCGGCCGCATTGGGATTTGCCAGAAAGCCTGCATCTTGCCGAGGCGGCGGCCGCGCTTCGCGAGCTGAAGGAGGGAAATGACATTTTGTTACCCGTGTATTCGCGCAAGGAGGATCGCCGGACGGGCTCCGTCCTGTTTCGTCCTGCGCCCGTGCTGTTCGTGGAGGGCCTTATGTTGTTTTCGACCGATGAGATTCGCCGCACGCTTGATCTCAAGCTTTGGCTCGAGGTACCGGAGGAAGTCGCGCTCGCGCGACGGCTTGAACGACAGCCGAATTATGACGTCGAATATCACCGTCGCGTGGCCCTTCCGGCCGCGAGGCAGTTCGTGGTGCCATATCGCGAATCCGCGCATGCGGTCATCGACGGAACGCGATCCATTGCCGAGGTCGCGAACGAAACGGACCGCATCATTCGGAAATACATGGGGGCATAACTCAAAAGTCATATTTAGCATTTGATCTTTGGTTATTAAGCTTTCGAATTTTAGCGATTTCGCGTAAACTGTCTCCAGTATGTGGAGGACATTTGCTGCCCATGAGCGGAAACCGACCGAGTTTTTGGACGACGCGCTCACACGCGTCGAGTTTGACCGTTCCTTGCGCGCGCGTGCGGACGCAACGTTGGTCGCGGAAGCGGCGTCAGAACCGCTCGTGGCAGAGGCCATGCGTACGCCACAAACCCCTCCCCATCACGCGGAAGGACCATTTCTCGACGACCACCTGCGATTGGCGCTCCAAACGCTTTACGCGGTTTTCGACGGGGCACTGCGTCTCGTTGGCATCGAGGAGTTTGCCCGCCTGAAAGGGTTTGGTGGGGAGGTGGAGGAAATTGAGGAAACGATCAAGGAGAATGCGGCGCTTTATGAGACGTTCGTGTTGTGCCATGACGTTGCCAAGTGGCCGCTCGTGTATTTTGATGCCCCGGAGGGAAGCCGCGGGCGTTCGGAAGGATTCGTTGAGGCTCCGCGAGCGCATCGCGATGACGCGGGATCAGCGGAACGCGCGAAGGCACGTTCGGCATTTTTAAAACTTTACGACGCCTTCGTCGCGCAACGCAAAGGCCTTTCCCGCACGGAAGCGCAGACGGAATTTTATCTGACCTACGGCATCGAGGCCCATTACGCGGGGCATGGCCGGGCCTTTCACGCGCCGGCGTATCGCGCCCTGCTCGAGCGCGTCGCGTCGCGTCGTTCGCTTCCGCCGCGCGACATCGACCTGCTCGAAACGCTCATCGCGCACCATCTCGACCCGCTGGACGACTTCGCCTCTCCAAATCCGAGCGTCGTGCTCCGGTACCACGCGATCGCGGCCAAGCACGGATATGACGCGGACGACTTCATCGACCTGTTGCAGGGGTGCCTCTTCCTTGATACGGTCTGCGGGAGTCGCCGGCAGACGGTCGGCGCGACCCAGCACGAGGCGGATTCGCTCGTGAATTTCTTGCGCTCGGAGCATGATTTTGCCCCCTGGCGCCGCGCGGAAAAGGAACGGTATCGGGAGGAACTTCGAAAGCGCGAGCGAAACGCGGGATTTCGCGCGGTTGGGCTCGACGGCGTGGCGCTCATGAACCTGCTCGGGATGGATCCTGGCCCGGCGTTCGGAGAGACTCTTCGCCACATTCACGAGGCGGTCGTCGCGGGCGAGCCGTTGCCACGGTTCGGAAAGAAGATTGACGCGGAGCTGGAAAAGCGGATCGCCGGATATTTTGGGCAGACGTTTCAAAAGGGTGATTAAGCCTCACGGCCTCAACGAACATGATCGCGAAAGTGACCGGACAAGTGATCCACCATGGCGTCGGATTCGTGATAGTCGATTGCGGCGACCTCGGATACAAGGTGGCGTTGCCGGAGGACGTGGCCCATGGCCAAACGGGCGGGGTAACATTTTTTACGCACGAGGCGATTCGCGACGATCAACGCGAGCTATTCGGGTTTCTCACGGTGGACGCGCTCGAGTTGTTCTGGCGCCTGACATCCGTGTCCGGCGTGGGTCCGCGTAGCGGACAAAAGATCGTCTTCGCGGCTCCGGTCGCGCGGGTGAAGGAGAACATCATGAAGGGAAACGTCGCCTTTCTCACCAATGTTCCCGGCATCGGAAAAAAGACCGCGCAAAAGATCATCCTGGAATTGAAAGGGACGCTTGCGGAAGAACCGTCCTCGTCGGCGAGCGTGGACGCGGATGCGCTCGAGGCGCTCGTCGGTCTTGGGTACCAGCGCAAGCAGGCCGAGGACGTGCTCGCGATGATTGACGCGGACTCCAGCGAGGAACGCGTTACCAAGGCGTTGAGGATGATGGGACGTTAGCTGACACATGTGATTCACGAGGCAAACAATCGTGACATTTGGAACGGATTCGTTCGCGAGCACGCCTCGCGGTCGGGTGCGTTTTTGCAGTCCTGGGAGTGGGGCGAGTTCCAGCGGGCGGCCGGCCATCGCGTGCGCCGCGTGGTCGCTTCCGACGACCGCGGACCCTCGGTCGCCGCGCAGTTCGTCGAGAACGCGCTCCCGTTCGGGCCGCGTTACCTCTATTGTCCGCGCGGACCGGTCTCACGGCCAGACGCGAGTGATCTGCTTTCAACGCTGCTTTCCGCGGTCGCGGGGAAAAGCGGCGCCCTGTTCATTCGGTTCGAGCCCGAGGCGGATTTTCAATTTCAATCGTCTCATTTCAAACTCGTTCGCTCCGTCTCTCCTGCGAACACGTTCATAACCGATCTTTCGCTCACCTTCGACGATTTGTCCAGAAACCTGCACGCGAAGACGCGCTATAACGTCGGTCTCGCGGAACGAAAGGGAGTCACGGCGGACCTTTCGTCCGACGCATTCGGCGAGGCGTGGAAACTGTTCGAGGCCACGGCCTTGCGCGGACAGTTTCGCCTGCATCCGCGCCGCTATTACGAGCGCATGCTTTCTGCGCTCTCGAGCGACACCTGCCGCGCGTTCCTCGCGGTCGCGCGCCTCAATGGAACGATGATCGCGGCGAATATCATGATCGACCACGGTGGGACGCGCACCTACCTGCACGGCGCGAGCGCGAACGTGCACCGCGATGCCATGGCCCCGTACCTGCTGCACTGGTCGCTCGTCAACGAGGCAAAGCACCGCGGCATGCACTGGTACGACTGGTGGGGCGTGGCGCCGGAAGGATCCACCGACGCGCACCCGTGGGCCGGCATCACCCGCTTCAAGCTCGGCTTCGGCGGCACGCGCCTCAACTTTCCCGGGACGCTCGACTTCGTCGCGCGTCCGACCCTGTACGCGCTGTATTCATTTCTCCGTAGAAGTCGAAGGAACCGCTGATCCTACAGCAGGTTTAATGTCGAACCTTCCTTGGTTCATGAACATAGTCATTGATGGAGGTATCGTCCATTCCAATTCCGTATCAGTTACCTTGAAAAATTTCTTAATGAAAAGGGCAAGCCCTCCTATGCCATCGTTTGTATGGGGTTTTCCGTGGATGTATCCCATTTGAATCGCATGGAGCATGTCCATTTTTTCATTCTCTGTAAGTGGTCCGAGCTTATCAGGCGACGTTAATAGAGACGGATGCGTTGATTCAGGTGTTCTTTCCCAGGAGCGTTCTTGGCCATCGTTCACGTATTTCCAAATTTCCCACATGTCGATGATGGGGACAAATTCTTCCTGATCCCCGTGTTTCCTTGTTTCGCCCACTGTCCAAGGAGTTTTTCCTTCGATAATCGTTTTGTTCATTTTTCGATACAGGTCAACATATTCATCGACGGTAATTTCCGTACTTTTCAGTTTTCCATATTGAAAATCAGTTTGCAGCGCGACAATTTTTCCACGAAGGTAGTCCAAGTAATCCCTCGTGTGAGGATTTTTGAATGTTTCCTCTGCCCGCCAACCCTCACCGATTCCGAACATCGCCCGGAATTCGTCGATCGCCAGATGAAGGACGCCAAAGGCAAGCTCGTCGTGCAAAATCTCCTTCATACGTCGAGGCTCAATCGCGTCGCAAAAATGATCAAAGAAATTAAAGGCCGCCTTTGCGCCTCCGGGTAGCGACAATAAGGCGAGTAGTACGCGATCAGGTTCTTTGGCCTCGGAGATGAGGTCATGCACAAAGTGTTCTTCTACAGTGTTCATTCCATTCCGAAAAGATCTGAGTAAAAATTCCGCGATAAAATTCGGCCGATCTGGTTCAAGCGCTACGTCGGTCACGTCCATAAAAGTTATCGTGGCCAATTTTGCGGCCTCGTTAAAGTATGCGCGTTTTGTCCATCCGCCTTGCTCACGTAATGAGTCGAGGACGCCTTTCGAGATCGGCCTGTGATCGTGGAGATATCCGCGAATAAACTCTAGGCCAGGGTGATCGACCGGGTCGGTGACGTTGAGCCCTAACCTGATGCTCGGGGCGAACGGTTCGAGCGAGAGGGCGTCGCGAGCGATGATTCGCGCGATGTTTCCGTAGCCAAGGTCCTCGCGCGTTTCGTCGAGGAGTGGGATGCGGTCATAGAGGGGGTACATGACATCGTTTGTCCGTTCTCGGAAGCGCGCCCGCGTCTTTTCTGGATTGGTTAGGTCGAGTTCTTTGCCGTCTTTTCGATAAATATCTTGCAGGAGCTCGGCCACCACCGTGTCTCCGAACGACGTGAGCGACATGGAGCTGATGTATTCTGCGATCTTGAGCGGATGGTCACGGTCATCGAGGTGACGGCGAAGTTCTTTGCGGATCTCCTCGATGTTTGCCTCGCGGAAGCGTTCGAGCTGCTCGCGCACTTGGGCATCCACCGCCAGCGGCACGTACGGCACCAGGAGCATCGCAAGCATGGATGCCTTGTTCTCGAGGGTCTTTTCTTCGCGCACGCGCGTGGCCATCGCGGACGCCATGGCCTCGAGCGCTTCTTGGCTCATGACTCCAGCGTAGGGCGTCACGTTCTCGTCCATTGCGAGAAGCTGGTTCATCATGGTTACGATGGCCATGTCGTGAAGCTCCGGCGTGACCTCGTCGACGATTCGCCGCGTATTTGACAATGCCTTTTGCAGGAACGATCCGAAATACGGCGAGCGTCCACCGTCCTCTGGGTTCACGCCGAGAATCTCCACGAACATCTCGGGGTCTTTCTGTTTGATCGTGTCGAGCGCCTGGAACACCTCCATCATTCGATGCGGTTCCTCCAGCCCGAAGTGGAATTGCTCGAAGTCGCGTGGATCTGGATCCTCGTAGTAGAAGTCTTTGATCTCAATCCACCCAGCCAGGATCTTTGCCGCGGCGGCGAGCTGGTCGTCATCCGTTTGGTGCGCGATGGCTTCAAGCTCGTACGCAAGGCGGCGCGTGGTGTCGCGACTTACGGAGTACACGTCAATGCCACTCTTTTTTTCAACCGAGCGCCTTGCCAATATCTTGTCGCGCCAATAGGTCTTGATCGATGTGTCGCCAAAGCGAAACGGGTCGGCCACGCTCACGGTTTTCGGAAGTTCCGGGGGGAATTCGAGCGTCCAATTTTTTGTTCCAACGCGGTTGTCAATTTCTTTTAAAAGCCCGATCACTGTTTTGCGCGAAGGAGTGATCGAAACGCCGTGCACCTTTTTAGATCCCGAGAGGTCTCCATTCTCAAGTTTGCACGCCACGTCCGCACGCTTTCCATAGCCCAAAAGGGAAAGGCGGTGTATCGATGCGTACATGTCAGATGCCAGTGATGCGGTATGCTCAACAAGCTCCAGCGCCTCGTTGCGGTGTGACTCGAATGCCTCGTCGTCTAGCGCTGCAAGTTTAATGAGTTGTTTTCCAAGTGCGCCCTCGTTGCATTCGAGGAAAGTTTTCTCAATTGCATCTGTCGCTCGGACCCACTGCTCGTACGCGATAGATTGAGGCGTCTGTTCGTCCTGGAAAACTGAAAACATGCTTTCCGCGTCAAGAAAGGCGTTTTCTGTGGCTTGTCTTAGCTCGTCGAGGCTTATGGGAATCCTCAATTCTCGCGTATCCTCGAGTGAGCGCATTTCCTCCGCGAGGCTGGATTCAATTTTATCCGCATATACTGGTCGTTCTCCCATAATTTGGTCTAAGTGAATACGCCATCAGGATATCATTTCGCGACCCGATTGGTAACAGCCTTCTCGCCCCTTCTGCCTTTTTTCCATGCGTTGACGCGGCGGGGCGGATCGAGTACGCTTTTGGCGGTCCATACGCGCCCGTAGCTCAGCTGGATAGAGCACTTCCCTCCGAAGGAAGGGGTCAGACGTTCGAATCGTCTCGGGCGCACCAAAAAAGATCCTCGCGCGAGGATCTTTTTTGTTGTTTATTATTTTGTCACGACTCCCTTGCCCGCGGCCTCCTCGTCCTCCGGGAGCTCGGTGGTGAGTATGTCGATGCCGTTTGAAACCTGATCCTTGGTGAACGTGTCCTTCGCCTCGACGGCGATGGCGTTGGTGAGCTTATAGAACGCGCCGACGTCGCTTTCTTCCGGAGTCACGGCAACGCCGAAGGTCGCTTCCGCGCCTGGGATCGAAATGGGCAGGGACGGCACGCTCCAGGTGACGATGCGGGTCGTTTCGTCGAAGGAGACCGTGCCAATCTCAGCCGTTGTTTTTCCGGTCCATGCGACTTTTGGCGGGAGGTTCGTGGTCATGCGAAGTCCTTCGAGCAGGTGAAACGAGTTGGCCACGCGCCAGACCACGCGGTACGTGGTCGTTTGGCCGACCACTGGGGGCAGGGGACCGGTGCCGATTGCCTCGCCGTCCGCGGTGTAGTACTCGGCATGCGCCGAGGATTGGAAGTCGGAGTTGACGAGGGCGGTGATCGGCGAGGCGTCGATGGTGCGCGGGCTTTCGATCGCGCCGATTTGGTCGAGCGTGGCGGAAAGTGAGAAGACGACCGCGTTTGACGTTCCCGCGCGAAGGTCTGAGACGATCGGCAGGGAGAGGTCGATGACCCCGGAATCGCTCGGCGAGAATTCCTTGAACGCCGGAACGGCGGTGTCATCCCACGTGAGCGTATTGCCCGAGCGCACGGCTCCTCCGATGTTCGCTCGCGCCCAGTCGATTGGCAGCGTCGCCGCGTCGCCTGAGAGCACCAGGACGAAGGCGAGTCCGCGTATCGTCTCATTCCCGTTATTCGCATAGTCGATCGACGCGCGAAGCGTATCGCCTGGATCCACGGTTTGGTCCGAGGATTTTCCGTTCACGACAAGGCCGAACGCCACGTCTCCGCCAACCACGTCGGTGGTTGTCGTCGCTTCTGTTTGCGGAAATTCCATGCGTTGTTCGTTCACGAACGCGACGCGCGCGCCAACGGACCGCTCTCCTTCCGCCGACGACGTATAACGTCCATTTACGGTGATTGCCTTCAGTTCCCCCGGGGCAAGCGAATTGAACGTCCATGCGTTCGTTCCCGTTTCGTCCGTGGTGGGCTCCGCGCCAGTGATCGTGAATTCTTCGGGTGCCATGAGGCTGACGAGCACGTTTGTCGCCTCGTCCGCGCTCGTGTTTTGGACGTTCACCACGTACGCGACTTCGTCGCCTGGCAGCGCCTTCTCGGGGCCGGAGATCGTGGCGTCGAGCACGGAGTCCTCAATGTTCACGGAAACGGTCTCAATGCTCTGGAAGTCGGAGGAGAAGTTGCCCGGTCGGTAGGTGAATAGCGTTTGGATCGTCTGCGTGCTTGGTACTTCGGATCGGAACACACCGCCTATGGTGATCGAACCGTCCGAGCCGCGCGCGAGGGAACCGATGGTCCACGTGAGGGTCGTTTCATCCGTGGGCGCTGGGTTCGTCGAGGTGAGGACAAAGTCCGCGGGCAGGCTGAGCGTTGCTTCGAGCGATGCGATCGGAGCGTTTCCGCCGTTCTCGTAGCGGAACGTGTAAAACGCCTCCTGTCCGGACCGAACCCCGTCGGCCGCGTCGGAACTCGTTTCAAGCGGACGGCTCGGTCCGATGCCTCCTCGGCTCCACACGAAAAAACCGCCCCAGGCAACGACGCTCAGGATCCCGAGCGCGAGGATCGTCCGCACGAGGAATCGGGTCAGGCGCGACCCCTCGCGCGTTTCCAGCCTGGTCATGTCCGGGATTTCCCCGTCATGCCCCGCGTAAATCGCGCGCAGTTCCTCTTTGATTTGCTCGTTGGTTTTTCGTTTCATAGCTCGCTTTCAAACAAGGCGCCCACGAACGCGTCCGCGGCGTTTCCAAAGGTAACGTCCCCGATGTCATGGGAGGACCACAGCGTCGCGAGCGAGTCCGGAACGTTCATGGATACGTGCGTGGTTCGATCCGTGACGCCGGACTGCTTTTGAATGGTGAGCGAGTATTCCTTGGTCGATGGAAGGCCGAGCGTCCGTTTGGCAAACGCCATGAACGTGTCAGTTTTCTCGGCCTTGAGCATCAGGGGAAGCCGATACGTGAACGAGTAGGTGGACGTTGTTCCGGGCTTCGTTTGGATCCAGTTTCCAAACACGGTTTTTCCGAACTCGTCGTATACCGCGGTTTGCGTTTCGGCGTCCACGTCGAGCGAGTCCATGGGATAGAGCAGGTCGTCGTCGATGATCCAGTCGTCCGGCGCGATCTCGAACAGCGACGGGTCGGGAATCGTGAAACCGCTCGCGGAGAGCAGGGTGGATCCCTTCGGCACGTAGAGGCGCGCGTAGTTCACGTTGTTGACCCCGCTGAACGCGGCGCCGGGTTCCCCGAGGTGCGTGCGCGTGACCGTGACCGTGTTGGTAATGCCGCCTTGGTCGTCCGCGTTTACCACGAGCTCGACGTGCTCGCGAATAACGCCGTCGGTCTTTCCGCCGCCGAGGTTCGTGTTCACGAGCATCAGGTAGTCGCCGTCGGTTGTCTTGATCTCGCCGCCCCATCCGAGGTCGCGCACGGAGCGTTCAAGCTCGTCGTTCGTGAAATAGATTTGCACGTCGCGCGACCGCAAACCGCGGTCTGCGCGGTCGAGTACCGCGAGGAAGTCGTCGGAGTTGCCGCTCATCACGCGGTCGAGCAAAATCGGTGCGAGGTCGCCAATGAATGCCTTTGGCTTGTTTTCGTCGCGGTCATATTCGAGTTCCACTATCTTTTGCGTTTCCGAGAGAAAGTTTTCGGAGGTAATGGTGCGCCCGTACTCGGGCATGTCCACCGGACCGAGGAATCCGATCAGGTTTGCGACGTACGTCGCATTGACGGCGACCACGCCATCCACGCTTCCGCCGCCCGCGTCCTCGTAGAAGTCCATGATCTGGCGCGCGGTCGTTGGAAAGTCCGGGAACCAGTTGGCATCCTGGAATTCCCAGCGCGCGCTCAACAGTTGGAGCGGTTCCGGTGCGGCCACGTTGTGACGGAGCGAGCCTTGCAGGTCGTAGGTTCCTCCGCCTGGCACGTTCATGCCCGTGATCACGCCGTCTTTCACGTCGAGCTCCGCGAACGATCCCATAAAGCCACCGGTCGCGCGGATTTCCGTGTTGTTTTGAAACACGAGCAGATAGCGCTTGGATCCGTCCGCCCCGAGCACGGTTTGTGCCATCTCAGAAAAGCCGAGAAACTCGTCGATCGTCGCGACGAGGGTCGGCAGGCGGTCGGCAAGCTCGGCGAACGTTGCGCGTTGCGCCTCGGGGACGTCATTTGCGTTTACGTCGGCAATGAGCTCGGAGGCACGACGGAGTTCCGGCAGGGCAGAGGAGACGTACGCGGTGAGCAGGCGCAGGCGCGACACGGGCGTCGGGTTGAGCTCATCTCGCGCGGCGAGAACGCCTTGCGCGATGCGCTCGCCCGCGGCGGACATGGACGCGCCGGCCTCGAGGAGCTTGGTCCCGGCACGATAGGTGGCTCCGGTCGCCGGGACGGCCGAGAGGAGCAGGGAGGTGATGGAACCGAGATCCTTCACGGATCGCTGCGCGCGGGAAAACGCGTCGCCCGCGCCGCCGAAGGAGTCCGACGCGGCGGCCGCGTCGCGCACCAGCACGGCATCCGCGCCCGCCCTCAGCTGGGTGAGAGCCGAGGCCGACGCGGTTTCAAGCCCGGATTTCGTTTCCCAAAGTCCGCTCACGAAGTTCATCGCGTGGATCGGAAGCACGAACACGAAGGACGCGAGCACGAACACCCCGATGGCGCGGTGCCACCCATGCGGAAGAAAGCTGAACGAAAGCCTCTCTGTCGCGGAGTCGCCCAGGCGCCTGGCGAACGCGTTCCATCGTTCGGTCGCGTTTGGCGCGGCCTCGATCGCGGTTTCCGTGATGGTCATTTCCGAAAACGTGAGGACAACGTCCTTGTCTTCGTCCGCTTCGGTTTCGACGCGTCCGTCGGCATGATACGTCGGTTCGTCGTCCGGCAATTCAAAGTACGTCGCGAAGTTTTCTGGCACCTGCGGCGGGATGAACGGAGCCGGGGCAAATTGCGCGCGAATCGCTTCCGGGTGGTCGGTGAACATCTCCTCTTGGCCCATCGGCCCGTTGGTTTCTCGTTTCACGAACCGGATCTCCACATCCTCCAAAATTTGCCCGATGGTATCGGTCGGCGAAAGCAGAAGGTCCTCCGCGGGGTTCATGTGTTCCGCGTCGGTGAGCGAAAGAAAAAATCGTTCCGGCAGGAGCAGGTTTGGCGCGGGAAGTCGTTCCTCGTCAAGCCATTCGCGCGGCACGGGAAGATGCGCGTTCAAATGAATGATGTACGGCGAGAGCGACAGCGTATCCGCGACGCGAACGACCGGCTTCCCCGGAGCGCGGTTCGCGAAGGCTACGCCATGAAACCGCATTTCGGTCGGGACTGAGTGATCGAAAAGCTGCGTGATCGCGCGCGCGGCGCGGCGTCGGCGCAGAGCTTCCTTCAACCGGTCCTTATTCAGTTTTGCGGTGAGCGAGACGCTCATAGATAGCTCTGGTTTGCGCGGTCATCGCGCTCCAAGAGTAATGTGTCACGCGTTCGCGTCCCTTCGCGATCAGATCGTTTCTCAGGGGCTCGTCAACAAGGGCCCGTTCCATGACCGCGACCATGTCCTCGATGTCATCCGGGGAAAAGTAGAGCGCCGCGTCGCCGAGAATTTCCGGGAGCGACGTGGCGCGCGCGGCCGCGACCGGAACGCCGGCCGCCATTGCCTCGAGCGGCGGGAGGCCGAATCCCTCGGAGCGGGAAGGGAACAGGTACAAGGTGGCGTTGCCATACAGCTTCGCGAGATCCGCGTCACTCGGATTCATGACGAACCGGACGTTTTCGCCTGGAACCTCGGTTTCATCGAGCTCCTTCTTCAGTCGTCTGTAAAAGAGGTCATCCCGTCCGGCGAGCACCAGATCGACTTCCGGATGCAGGCGGACGAAGAACGAGAAGGCCTGCAGGAGCAACTCCAGATTTTTGTGCGGATATGCGTTGCCGACGTAGAGAAAATATTTCTTGCCGCCCTTTTTCTCCCCCGGCTCATTTTTCGAACCTTCGAGTTTCGTCACGCCCTCGTAGACCACGCAAATTTTCTTGGTGGAGACGTTTGGAAAAAATCGTTGGAGCGACATCTTGGTATACTCGGACACCGCGACGATGCCTCGTGAGCGATGGACCGCGTTTTGAAGCGACACGCGGTAGCCGAGGCGCTTTAGCCAGTAGATTGCGGGATGCCGCGTGGTCGCTTTCGCGCTTCGGGGCTGCTCGAGCAGGATCAGGTCGTGGATGGTAACGAGAAACGGGGTGCGCAGAAGGAGCGGGACGTTCCAGTGCGGAAAGTGAACGAGGTCGAGGCGTTCGCGGTCGATGAGTCGCGGCATGAGGAGCTGTTCTTTCGCCGTGTACCAGTGTGCGTCCGCGAGGCGCTTTTCGAAGTTCGGCGCGGTCAGCTTGCACGCGTCAAAATTTTCCGGCTTGAGAAATAAAACGTAGCGGTTCTCCCGGTCTTGCGTCTGCAACTCGGTGACGAGTTGTTCCACGTACCTTCCGAGACCGCCACCCCCCACCGCCGGGCCGTACAACCGTGCGTCTATCCCGATCCTCATGCGCTCATTTTACCAAAAAAACAGCCGATTGTCCCCGGGTTATCCACACGGATCAATCAGAAAATTTTTTCCTGCTCGAAAATGGCGAGCGTCTGCTTGGCGGCCCGGTTCCATGAGAAACGGACGGCGCGTTCGAGACCCATTCGTTTGAGGCGCTCCTGAAGCATTGGAGCGGACAAAAGTTGTTCAAGCGCGAGCGTGATTTCGTCTGTGCGAAACGGGTTTACGAGAATGGCCGCGTCGCCCGTGAGCTCGGGAATGGAGGAAGTATGGCTCGAAATGACCGGCAATCCGGAGGCCATGGCCTCGAGCACCGGGAGCCCGAACCCTTCGTACGCGGATGGCCACGTGAAAACGGTCGCGGCGCGGTAGATGGCCGGAAGGTCCCCGCGCGGGACGTAGCCGAGATGGTGGGTCCAGGAAGAGGCGGCATGGAGCCTGTTGCGGATCGGCCCGCTTTTCCATCCCCAGCCGCCAACAAGGACGAGACGCAGGTCGTCGCCGGACGCGCGCCGGTACGCTTCGACCGCGTCAATGAGCGCAACGACGTTTTTGCGCGGCTCCAGCGTGCCGACGAACAGGGCAAATCGTTTGGGCAGTCTGTGCTTTCCGCGGACGCCGTGGTCCTGTGCCGTGAAGATCGGTGAGAACATGGGGTCAACGCCGTGCGGGACCACATGCACCCGCCCTTCCAAAATTTGAAAATGCCGGACCACGTCTTCCTTTGTCGCGGTCGATGGCACGATAACGGCCGCTGCGTTCGCGACCAGCCGATCTGGCCGGATTTCGCGATGCCAGAGCCGCATTTTCCGGGAGAAATACTCCGGGAAGTGAATCCAGGAAAGGTCGTGGAGCGAGAGCGCGTACGGGATGTCGGGGGAGATGGTCGTGTAGTTCAGGTTCGGAAGCCAGACAAGGTCGGGCCTGGTCGCGGCAAGGCGGTCGATGCGCGGCCATCCTGCCGCGTACGTGGTTAGTTTCAACAGGCGATTCGGCACCGCGAGGTGCGTCGTCTCGACCGGCGGGCGGCGGAGTCCTGAGGAAAACAGCTCGAAGGAATGGCGCGAGGCAATATCGAAAAGGGCGCGAAGGAGCGCGCTCGTGTACTCCCCCACGCCCGTTTTGTGTCGATCCGACAAATGTCGGACGTCGACGAGGATCTGCATAGAAAATTTAAAGATACAAGAAACAAAAACTAGATTTTGTTTCTTGTATCTTCTAATTTTTCTTCATACGCTCGTTCCACGAGCTCTTGCATTTCCCGCTTGAACCGTTCGCGTCCGAACCGCTCGGCATGCGCGCGGATGGCCGTCGGGTCGTACGCGGCATCGTTGAACCGGATCAGATGGTCGGCCAGCTCTTCCCAGGACTGCTCGTCAAACAGTTCGCCCGTGACGCCGTCGATGACCGTTTCTGTCGCGCCGCCGCGACGATACGCGACGACCGGCCGGCCCGCGGACATGGATTCGACGGCCGTGATGCCGAAGTCTTCCTCGTGCGGGTGGATGAACGCCTTGGCGTCCGCGAAAAGCGCGGGCAGGTCCTCGTCGGGAACGCGTCCCAGGAATTCGACGTTGCTGCGCGCCATTTTTTTGAGGTCCTTCATGACCGGCCCGGTTCCGAAGATCTTGAGCTTGAATCCGGTGCGATTGCACGCCTCGATAACGAGGTCGAACCGCTTGTACGCGACCAGACGTCCGCCCGTGAGGAAATAGGTTTTGGGCGCGTCGGACACGGAGAAGCGGTGCGTGTCCACCGGCGGGTGCACGACGGCGCTGTCGCGGCCGTAGTATTTTTCAATGCGGTCCTTTACGGTGCGCGAGTTGGCGACGAACGCGTCCACGCGGTCCGCGGCCTGGCGGTCCCAAACGCGGAGCATCGACAAAAACGGCGGGAGCAGGGATTTCACCACGCGCGGGATGCGCAGCTCCTCCACGTAGGACAGCGTGTCCGTCCAAAGGAATCGCGTCGGCGTGTGACAGTAGCAAACGTGCAGGGCGCCCGGCCGCGTAATTACGCCCTTTGCGAATGCGCTTGTGGAGGACACCACCACGTCGTATTCCGACAGGTCGTAGTGTTCCGTGGCGGTCGGCATGAGCGTGAGATACCACTGGAACTTCGACTGGATGAGCGGCGCGCGCTGTAAAAAAGATGTCCGCACGTCCTTCCCCTTGAATTGGGGCAAGCGATCCGGATCAAAGAACAGGGTGTAGGTCGGCGCCTCGGGCCAGATCTCCTGGAGCACCGAAAGCACCTTTTCCGCCCCGCCATCCTGCTTCAGATAGTCGTGTACGAGCGCGAGTTTCATGCGTCAGCACTCTAGCAAACCTTGACATTTAGGGCAAAATATGAAAAAATCTCGACGCATTTTCCAATAGAAGCGGAGGGTTGTCATGGCACATCATGGCACGGATGTTGAAAGGGTCGATCGGATCATGGGCACGATGTTCGTCTCGCTGGCAGAGTACGTCAGGGTCTTCCGAATCGGAACCATCGGCTTTGACGACTTGGAAGTTCTGGCGACTGTCCCATGGGGAGAAGACACACTGCGCGCGGAGGCAGAACATGGAGGGCTGCTGTACCCACACGTTCGGAAGCACAACATCGGCGCTTTGTTGAAAAGCGGCGCCGACGGGTCCATCCCCGTTCGTGTTCCTCGGTTTCATTTTGGTTCCTCCGGACTCGAGAATCTGCACAACTGGCCGGGTTGGTTGCCAACCGGCTGGCGGATCGTCCGGACGCGCGTCGAACTTGGTCTTCCCAACGACATGATCATCCAGGACCGCGTGATACTGCCGACGCATCAGCGCGCGTGCAGGCTCGAGACCGCCGAGATGGCCGTTCTCATGGCACACCGCGGCGTCCAGGTGCTCGCCGACGGCGCGGCATGGTCCCGTGACCTGGTCCCGTGCGGATGTCGCGCACTCACCGGGCCTTATCGGAAGGACGGGCTCGACATGCGCTTTGGTCGGGATACGGACGAGCATCGGCTGGGCGGAGGCTTGCTACTCTCGCGGCTGCCTGAAACGTAAAAGCTCGGGACATGCCCGGGCTCTTTTCTTTAGTACGTCTTTCCCCGAAACGCGACGAGCGGCGTCTTGAGGAGAATCACCAGGTCATGCCAGGGGCTCCAGTGCTCGATGTAGTAGGTATCGAGACGAACTTCCTCCTCGAATTCGAGATCCGCACGGCCGCTGATCTGCGTCGGGCCCGTGATGCCGGGCCTGATGGTGAGAACCTTGCGGTGGTGCGGCTCATACTGCGCGACCTCCTCGGGAAGATGCGGCCGCGGGCCGACCAGGGACATGCGGCCGAGGAGCACGAGGAACAGCTCCGGGAGCTCGTCCATGTGAAACTTGCGAATGACCTTTCCAACGCGTGTGACGCGCGGGTCGTCCTTCAGCTTGAACAGCGGGGAACCGTCGCGAATGTTTCCGTGCTTCTTGATGAACTCCGGATCAAAGCGGAACGCGTGCGCGTTGCGCACCATGGATCGAAACTTGAAGTAATGAAACGGCTTTCCGCCCTGTCCCACGCGCAGCGTCTTTTTACCTCCAGGGTCGCGCGAGAACAGGACGCGTCCCGGCTCCTCGACGAAGAGGGCGACGGACACCGTGAGCATGATTGGCGACGTAACCACGATGAGCGCGAGTGAGCCTGCCACGTCGAACAGCCGTTTGTAGATCGCGCCCCATCCGTCGAGCGGGGTCTTTTGCACCTCGATCACCGGGATGCCGGCGAAGGTATGGACGACCGTGCGTCCGATTGCCGCCGAGAACAGGTCCGCGGTGTAGCGAAATCCGATCTGGTGCGTATCCGTGAAGGAGAGCAGTTCGAGCGCCGCGTCGCGGCTCGCCTCGGGGTCCGCGAGCATGATTTCGTCAACTCCGCCCTTTTCATGCGCGGCAAGGATTCGTTCCGAAGCGGCGGCATCCAATCGGTCAAACCGTTCAATCACGCAGAATCCGAGGCGCGGGTATGCGGAAAAAAAGTCGAGCAGCGCGCGGGCGGTCCGGTGGCTTCCGATGACGACCACGTGGCGCGTTCCAATGCCCCAGGAGAGCAGCGTCCTCTGCAGCATGCGGATGGCGAGCCGACCGAGGGAGACGAACGCGATGGCAAGCACCCAGGCCGCCACGGCGATGAAACGCGATTCGAACAGGACGCGCGAGAAAAAGAGAATGGCGAACACCGCGGCCATGGACGTGCTCGCCGCGAGGAATACGCGCGTGAGCTCCGAGGCGATGCGTCGCGGATGGGTCGCGTACAGGCCGGAGAGCGCGAACACGGCGATCCAGACGAGCGCGACCGGGAGAATGACCGCCGTGTATCGCTCAACGGTCAGATTGAACGCGACCGGACGCCAGGCCGTGAAGAACGGGTGGAAGCGAACGTAGAACGCCGCGATTCCCGCGGCGACGAGCGCCAGGTAATCGAGCGGAACGAGCGCGAGCGTAAAGGCGAGTTCGGATCGTTTCATATCGTTGTCATCCTAACAAACCCCTTGACTTTTCTCAATGGATCCGGTATCATCGCCTGGTCTTCGGAGTGCCGGATGGCTACTCCGGCGTTACGTCGGAGAGGAAAGTCCGAACACCCTCCGCGTCGCAAGGCGCGGTGCGTCGAGCCTCGGCTCGATGGGAAGCCGTTAACGACGGCCGGGTATAAGAATCGGGAGTCGAGGCATTGGAGAAATCTATGCTCTGGTTCCGGACTCAAAGCCCAGGGAAAGTACCACAGAGACAATACTATCCCACGTCGCTCCTTTGGAGCGATGTTTGGGAGAAAGGTGAAAAGTACGTCGAGGTTCGCGTCCTGCCATTCGGCAGGACGGTGGCCACGGCGTTCGTCTCCCGGTAACGGGATGACGTGGCAAACCCTTCCCGGTGCAAGAACAAGTTTGGTAGTTCGCTAGAGCTCCGGCGCAAGTCGGAGACAAGAGAGATTGCCATCTCCTCCGCGCAAGCGGGGCAGACAAAATTCGGCTTACAGACACTTCCGAAGACACAAAAGCGCCCCGCGAAAGCGAGGTGCTTTTGTTAATACCTGCTTAAGCAATGTTGACAGTTGGAATATCGTAGTTTTAAGGAATATGTCCATTTGGCGACAGTCTCAGAAAGCGTGTCAGTTTCTTCGCGCGTGAGTTCGCGACAGGCATCCATGGCGCAAAATTTCAGTTTGTAGCAATAATGGGTCGTATGTTCAATATCCTCCAACCATTTTCTATGTCCGAACGCTCATCCGTTCTCGCGATTGTCGCGACAGGAGTGCTACTTGGCGTGCTTTTCTACGCGCTGATAGTGGACGCGGACGGACTGGGGATCAACCTGGTCCTTGTGCAGATGGTGTTTGTCGTTGCTGTGACTGTACTGGCTAGGCGGACCGGCCATGCGTTCCGACGGGTCGCGTGGGTCGCGGCCGCATTCTCGCTCATGTTCGCCGCGACGTTCGCGCTGTACGCGTCGCCGCTCGGGCACGCGGTCGCGGGCGTCGGGTTTCTTGTCTCCCAGGCCGTGTTCGTGCTGTACGTTATCGGCCACCACGCGGACTTCCACCACCCGCTCCAGTTTCTCTACTCCGCGTTCCTCGTGATCCCTATCCGAGCGATGACCCGCGTTTCCATTTTTTGCCACGTGCTGCCGCAGGGCAGCCGTCTGCCATCGAGCGCGAGCCCGATCTTCATCGGGCTCGGGATTCTCATTCCGCTGCTTATTGTCTTCGAGGCCCTGTTCGCTTCCGCGGATCCGCTGTTCGAGCAATATATTTCTGGAATGTTCGACGTGATTTCGCTCCCGAGCTGGATCAGCCACATGTTCGGGACCGCGTTCTGGTCCGTCGCGTTCGTCGCCGTGCTCGGGCTTTCGTTTTGGAGGCGCGTCGCGTTCAAGCCGCACATGCGTCCGGACCAGAGCGGACATACGGAAAGCGTCGTGGTGCTCGGCGGTGTCATCATCCTGTTTGCCACATTCCTAATAGTCCAGGCATCCTACCTGTTCGGTGGGGAAGCCGCATTCCAGGCCACGGACTATACATTTTCAGAGTACGCACGCCGCGGGTTCGACGAGCTCGTCGCGGTGGCGACTATCGTGATTCTCCTGTTTTTGTCGCTCCGCTTCTTCCATGGCGACCGAGCCACCCATGTCCTGCGTGCGCTCCACGGCGTACTCTTCGGTGAGACACTGCTGGTCCTCATCTCCGCGATAGTTCGCATGAACCTGTACGTGGATGCGTACGGCTACACAACCGCGCGCCTGTTTACTTACTGGTTCCTCGCGGTCGTCGCGGCACTCCTGGCGCTTGCCTTCATCCATCTCATTCGCGACATCGCGCAGCCGAGGTTCGTTCGGCAGGGACTTGTCCTCGTCGGTGTTTTCGCGCTTACGTTTGTCCTCTCGGCCCCGGACGCGATGTCCTTCCGTCTGAACACCGACCGGATCCTCACGCAAGGAAGCGTGAACCAGATCGATGTCTATAACGCGTCCGCCGAGGCGTATGACATGCTCGTGCGCCTCGAGCAGGATGGGGTGGCGATCGAGGACGGCGACGTGAACGCGTCGCCTTTCGACCTACCGTTCGGCTCCTACTACCAGCGTGGCGACTGGCGTACCTGGAACTGGGCGAAGTCCCGCATCGACCCCGCGCAACCGTTCCCTTGGTTAGGCTGCGTGACGGAAGCGTGTCTCAAAATCCAGTCCGATCAGTAAGGTGTTTCTTTTGCAGGGATCTCTTTAGTGGGTGGCGCTCGACGCGCTGTTGACCCTCGGCATCGCGACGTCGCTCGCCTTCGCCGCGGTGTTCAATGTCCTGATTCCGTCGCTCGCCGGAGTGTTGAACACGTTGTCGCTTTCGGACGGAATCTGGTCGTTCGCGGACTCGTACCTGCCATCGCGGCTTGACAGCGGGCCAAACGCGCTCTCTGCCGCGCTCATCATGTTCGTGAGCGCCGAGGTGTCCATACGGATCAGCCGTTATCAGATTCGCGTGGGCACCGCGACCGGCCATGCTAGCGTGGTGGCCGACGGAGAGGAAACACGAAGCGACGGGAAGATCGAGGCCCTTGCTGGCACGGGGTTGCTTCTGCAGCTCGCGACCGGCCTCGGCTGGCTCGAGTACCTGTTCGGCCTTGCCATGGCGTACGTCATGCTGCGGACCGCGTACGAGATTTTCGAAAGCGGCCGCGATGCGTTGTTCAGCCGCTCGCTCGGAGATTCGGTCGAGGACGGCATCAGGTCGGTCGTCGATGCGACGCCAGGCATCGAATGCCTCCGCTCGATCCTGACGTACCGTCGCGGCAACTGCCGTGTGGCAGACGTCGAGGTGCAAAGCCCACTTGGTAGCCAGCCGCGCGGACACATCGAACGGTATATCTCTGAACAGATCCGTCGGATCCTCGAGGAATCGGGGGACGGCGGACGGGAGATTGCCGTGAATGTGCGCGCCGTTCCTCCAGACGAGGTTCAGACCCGATGGGGATACCTTGCTCGCATTGAAAGTGGTGTGTTGCGCGTGATTGGTGACCCGTGCGTTGCCACGCATCTGGTGGTGTGCGATGTCGTCAACGGGGCGATCAAAAGCTACCACAACGTGCCCGTGGACGCCGATTCCCTTGCTGGTGTCATCACCAAGAAGCGCGTGGCCATTGTCCACGTGTTTCAGGAGTGTTCTGGCGATTGGACGTATGGTCAGGCAGAGGTTCGCCTTGTCCCGTCCGGCGATCCGCGTCTGCTCGGCATCCCGCTAGAGTAGTCTCTCCGCGCTTCCGAAGCGCGGTTTTTTCTTACGAGACCAAGAAAAAAAGCCCGACGCGTTGTCGGGCCGAGGTGAGTATCAGTCGTTCTTTTTTGCGGGGAGAAGCGGCCGTGTGCCGAGGCCGGCGATGGCCTTCGGCGCCAGCGGTCCGCGCGTTCCGACGGCCGCGACGGAATCCATCACGGTCTTGACGTTCTGTCCCGCGTATCGAGAGCCGGCCTGCCGGGATCGCATGTTGGTCGTGAACCGGTCGATCTGCCCGGTGTGCTTCGCGAGCGTGGCAAGCAGCACGTCAACGACCCGGCGGTGATCGTTGAGCGGGACGATGCGGTCATTCCCGATGAGCGATTCCCACCAGGCGAGGATCGGCCCGGGGGAGTAGGAGCCGGTCTCGCACAGCACGGCCCACAGGTTCATGCGGCGGAGCAGCTGCCGCGCGAGATCCTTGGTCGCGCGTGTCTCTCCTTCCACGGGCCTTCCGAACACGGCGCGGACCTGCGTTTCGTTGAGAGCGTCGCGCCCGGCTTCGTCCGTGATGAAGAAGGCGTGCACGTTGACCGCGCTTGAGGTGTCCACGTCGCGCACGAGCTTGTACAGCACGAGCTCGTGCGACTCGCATCCGTCGCGCTCCGTGCCGCCTCCTCCGATGCGGAACGCCCCGAGCATCGGGTCGAGCTCGGGTCCGCGTCCGAAGCGGGCGACCTGGAGAGGGTATTCGTCGCCTGCCGCGTCGGCATGCGCGATGAACAGGATTTCGAGATCGTCGCTGTCGAGGTAGGCGCACGCCTCGTGGTAGAGGAGCGGCAACCGCTTGAAGATCTCCCCGGGCCAGGCGTGCATGGAGCCGGTGACGTCCATGACCACGATCATCACGTTCGATGCCGTGCTCCTCATGCTTCCGCCTGCGCCGGGAACCGGCATCCCGACCGCGGCCGCCGACGGCAGCTTGCGCGTGGGCGGAGGGGTCGGGTCGATGACGCGCGCGCGAACCGACGCGGCGGGTTTCGACGCCGCCGGGGGTTCGTATGCGCGCACGGCCCTGCGGAACGGGTCGTCCGGAAGCCGGATGCTTTCCTTGACCGTATCGTTACGATGCCAGCCGAATCCTCCACTCATGGTTTCCTCCCGGTGCGAAGCGCGAAGGCTTCGCGTGTTGATGTCCGGCCGAAGGCGGCCAGACGAAGGGTTGTGATCTCATGGTTGAGCCCGCGCGCATCCTGCGGACGGGCGAGCGGGTCGTGCCGAAGCATGCGGCGGATCATCGCGGCGAGCTCCGGATTCATGTCCGGCGGGGTGGCGCGGCTGTGCAGGTTTCCGCCGGCCATCGCGAGCGCGGTCGCGCCGAGCGCGTAGATATCGGACGCCGGAATGGGAGGCTTCCCTTCAACGAGTTCCGGCGCGACGAAAAGCGGCGTTCCTCCCTTGGCCTTGGTGAGCGCGTCCGGGCGTCCCACGAACAGGCCGAAGTCCACGAGTACCGCGTCGTGATGCTCGATGTCGAGGATCACGTTCGCGGGCTTTACGTCGCCGTGCACGACCCCGTGGTAGTGCAGGTACGACAGCGCGTCGAGCAGCCGCTGGAGGATCCAGCACATGTGTTCGTCCGCGACGTGCCCGCGCCGTTCGATGACGGACTGGAGCTCTTCGCCGGCGATGAAGGACATCACCATGATCTGCCCGGCGTCCGGGAGCTCCATGTAGTCCTTGAGCGTCGGGAGCGACGAGTGCCTGATGTCCCAGAGCAGCCTTGCTTCCTCGCGGAACAGGCGCATGAATTCCGGGTCGCCGGTCTTTTCCTGCTTCACGCAGACCGGCACGCCGAGCGTCGCGTGTTCCGCGTAGAAGGTGCGTCCGAACGACCCTTCCGAGATCTGACGGATGACCCGATATGGTCCGAGCCTCATGGCGTCACCTCGCGTGGGATGGATGGAAACAGGTCGAGGATCGCGTTTGCGAGCACGAGGATGTCCCCGTCCGACGCCCCGATCGCGGTCCTGCGGCGGTTCACGTAGCGCGTGACGGACCCGTTGCCGTCCGATGTCACGCGCGCCTCGAGCGTTGAGACAAGTTCGTCCGAGGTCGACTGATGGCGGGCGACTTCCGAGGTGCGCGCCGGATCGATGCCGCGTTCGGCGAGCATGGACGGGCGCTCGGGCGAGTCGACCACGACCACGTGGTTGTTCACGCGCCCGGCAAGGCCCATTTCCACGAGCGTCGCGCACTCGATGAGCACGATCCCGCGAAAGCCCGCGAGCCGCTCGCGTTCCAGGCGGAACACGTGCGGCGCGGTCAGCCCCTCGATCGCCCGTCGCGTCTCCATCGGACAGTCCGGATGGAACAGCTTCGCGGACATGGCCGTTCGATCGATCAGCCCGTCCGCGCCGCGCACCTCGGCTCCGAGCCGCGCGACGATCTCGTCGCGGAGCCGGTCGGCCCCTGGCGTGCGTTCCGCGTACAGGTCCCGCAGGATCGCGTCGTACGACACGTGCGCGCAGGGAACGCCGAGCGTCGGCAGCCGCGTTGCAAGCCGTGCGCCCACGAAGGATTTTCCGCTCGCGATCGGTCCGGTCACCCCGACCGTGTATTGGCCGAGGATGCGTTCCTCGAGAGCTTGCTTTGTCTGGAGCGGGACGAATCTCGATACGTCGATCCCATGCGACACGAATGCCTTGACGGATGTCGAGGACACGTCGCGCAGCGCGTCGGTCGTGGGAATGTATTGGAACCGCTTGCCGATGCCCGATAGCACGAGTTCGTGCAGGCGGCTTTGTTCCCGTTCCGTCTCTCCCTCGGCTTCCGAGCGCATGCCGCGCACGATCACGTCGCATCCTTCGCGAAGAAAGACGTCCGCAAGCAGGATCCCGGGCGCCACGATCACGCGGACATTGTCGCGTCCGAGCCGCGTGACCGCGTTTGAGAGAAGTTGCACGCGTTCGTGCGTCGAGAACAGGTATCGCCCTGTTTTCATGTCGTTGTCGAGCAGGGCAACGACCATCTCGTCGAACCGGGCCCGCGCCTCGCGGATGAGCGCAAGATGCCCGAACGTGACGGGGTCCGCGGAAAGGGGAAGGAGGGCTCGCATGGCTTGACTCCGAAGTTGTAAGGAACTACGCTCAGTGTACGCACGACACGAAGATTCGTACTGAATTTTTTAAACGGCCCGCAAAAAGAGCGTTTCTGCTAAGGAATATGACTCATTTCTGACGAAAAAAATCGTCGTCCATATGCCAACATCGCTCATAAAGCTTCTTGAGAACCTCGGCTTGTCAAAGCGCGAGGCCGACGTGTACCTCGCCTCGCTGCGGCTCGGGGAGTCCGCGGCGCAGGATATCGCGCACGCGACTGGGCTCACCCGTACCACGGTCGCGAGCGTCCTCGACCGCCTCGCGTCCCAAGGATTTGTCAGCGTGCACCGCAAGGCAGGGAAGCGTCTCTATTGGATCGAGGATCCGCACATCCTAGTTGAGCACGAGCGCGCGCGCCTCACCGTGGTCGAGGAACTCGCCGGGCGTCTCCATAGCGAATACCACCGGGCCGACAAAAAGCCGGATGCCGAGGTCACCGATGCCAGCGAGGCGATCGTGAACATGATGGTGCGCGTGATCGACGAGCTCCCGGACGGCGCGGAAATCCGCACCATCGAGTCGCCGAATGCGAAGCATTACCAGGCGGTCATGTCCGACGAGCTGTTCCTTGCACTCACAAAGCGCAAGGCCGCAAAGGGGATCCGCACACGCTCCCTCGTCCCCGCCGGCTCCCAGTCCGCCATCCGGCCGTCGGCGTTGCAGAAGGGAATCGAGGTCCGCGGGCTTCCGCCAGGGATTTTGTTCGAATCATCGCTCTGGCTGTTCGGTTCCTCCCTCGTCCTGTTTTCCGGGACGCACACGTTTGCCGTGCGGGTGAACCACAGACATATGAACGAGGGAATTGGCTCGATATTCGAATATCTCTGGGACCAGTCACAGGTGCACGCACAGACCGTGCGTTGACATGGGAGCATTGTTCTGATAGCATCTCCCCTCATTCGGCCCGCTTTGGGTCGGGTGTACCCTGCCATAGGCATTCATTGTTCAAAGGGGATTCGAGATGGAATACGATGACGCAGCGGTCGAAAAGCTCATCGAGGGTGACAAGATTCGTCGCGCAGCGCGCGCGTGCGTGCGCGAGCTGCGCGCGACTCCCTGGCTCGTCTACGCGGTGACCACGGGCGCGTGCGGGGAGCTGGTCCCCATGCTCTGGCAGCCCACGGGCGCGAGCGGAAACGTTCTCGGCACTCGGTTCACCTACGCCGAGCAGGAGACGGCTGAGTTCTTGGGCTTCGAGCCTGAGGGGTTTGTTTCCGAGTCCACAGCGTGTCACCTCGCGGCCGCGGCCTACTATCAGGGTCGCAAGCTCGCGGCAAAGCGCGGGCTGAACGAGAACGACGTCATGGGCGTGGGCATGACCGCCGCGGTCACCACGGGTCGCGAGCGTCGCGGCTCGGACCAGGTGATCATCGCCATCAGGACGCTTCACGGTTTCTGGACCGTGGCAGCGCTTCTGAACAAGCCGGCGTGCGCCGCCGACGCCGAGGAGCATCGCGTCGAGCAGGGCAACCTGGCGGATCTCATGGTCCTCGACACGATCCTCGCGACGGCTGGCGTGAACCAGGTAGGGATCCCCGTGAATCGGATCGCAAGGTGTGATGAGCTCATGGCAGGAGGGACGCTTTCCCCGCAGTGCGAGCCTTACCTCGACGGCTCGAATCGCCCGGTCTACGGCCAGGTCATCATGCCGGACGGTACCATGCTCGACCCGTCTGTGCTCGAACCGGCGCGGTGGATCCTGTTCCCGGGCAGCTTCAACCCGGTGACCTACGCGCACGACGAGATCGCGCGCGCCATCGAGGTCGCCACGGGCAAGCGGGTCATGTTCCAGATCACCCGCGCGCACCCGAACAAGATGGTCACCGACGGTGACATGGTCGCCCGCGCGCAGCAGCTGCGCTATCGTTGGCCGGTCATTCTTCTCGAGGGCGACGGCCTGTACGTGGAAAAGGCGCGCCGATTTCCCGGCATGGAAATGCTGGTGGGCGCGGACGCCGTGTTAGAGATGCTGAACGAAAGGCACTATGGCGGCCGCATCGGGCTCGAGGCCGCGCTCGAGGAGATGCTCCGGCTCGGCACCGGCTTCCATGTGAACGGTCGCCTTTGCGCGGACGGCACGTACCGCGAGTGCGACCAGCTTCCGATGCCGCCGCGCTATGCGGGAATGCTGCACCCGTTCTCGCGCCGCCTCGACGTGAGCTCTTCCACGCGTCGCCTCGCCGGCGCCACGGTCTGAACGCAAAGCCGACCCACCTGGGCCGGCATTTTTCTTTTAGAGCTTTGCGCCGATGACTTTGCGGACGTGCCGAATCTTGTGTTCCGCGACTTCGTTGGCGCGCGCGGCGCCATCGTCGAGGATACGCTTGAGTTCGGTCTCGTCGGCGAGCAGAAGCGAAAGTTTGGCCTGGAGCGGGGTGAGGTATTCTACGATCGCCTCCGCGAGGTCTTTTTTGAACTCGCCATAGCCCTTGCCGAGGTACGCGATTTCAATGGCTTCGATCGGCCGGCCGGTCACCGCGGAAAAGATGGTGAGCAGGTTGGTAATGGCCGGGCGGTTGCGGTCCGTGCGGATCTCGGTGCTTGAGTCCGTCACCGCGGTCATGATTTTTTTGCGGACGACGTCCGGCTCGTCGGTGAGTGAGATGTAGTTCTTCGCGCTCGTCGCTGACTTGGACATTTTTTTCGTCGCGTCGTCGAGGCCCATGATGCGCGCGCCGTCCTTGCGGATCTGCGGCTCTGGGATCAGGAACGTGTCGCCGAACTGCTTGTTAAATCGCTCCGCGAGGTCGCGCGCGAGTTCCACATGCTGCTTTTGGTCCTCGCCGACCGGAACGATCTCGGTGTTATAAAGAAGAATGTCCGCGGCCATGAGAATCGGGTAGGTGAACAGACCGACCGACACGGACTCGCCCTTGCCGACCGCTTTGTCCTTGTACTGGATCATGCGTTCCACCTCGCCCATGCGCGCCACGCACTGGAGCACCCATGCGAGCTCGGTATGCGCCGGCACGCGTGACTGCTGGAACAGGGTGGTGCGATTCGGGTTGATCCCGCACGCCAGGTAGGTCGCGGCCGCGAACAGGATGTTGCGGCGGAGATCCTCTGGCTTCTGCGGCACCGTGATGGCGTGGTAGTCCGCGATGAACATGGTGAGCTTCGTTTCCGTCTGAAGCTTCACCGCCGGCTCAATGGCCCCGATGTAGTTGCCCAGGTGCAAAAACCCGGACGGCTGGATGGCGGTAAGCGCTTTCTTCATACGCGGCTAATCATAGGCGAATCCAGGGTTTTTGTCCAAGACTAAATCATGCCGAATCATCCGATTTGTACTCCTATGGGAAGCGGGACAGATATCCGAGGAAGTCGTGATAATCTTCCCGGTTCAATTCGGACGCAGGGGGAATTTTTACTACTTTTCCGACCGTGTCTTCGGTGAGGGCCATCTCTTTTTCCCACGGATATTCTCCGTTGACGACAATCCCGTTCGTTTCTGGCGTGAGATCAAGCTCGCCATCAGCCATGTCCAAGCGCGTCTGGACGAGGAATCCGTTCCGGTACGGATATACGGGTCCGAACGGAGCCACACAGCCGACACGGAAATCAGTCTTGTTTGCTTCGAGCATTGCCTGAATTTCCGGCGTGGAGTGGCCGGTCCACCCGGCTCGCATGCGGTACATCTCGGCCTCTTGGTAGCTGTCATGGTAACCGACGGATCTGGGCGGACCTGCCTCAACGGAAAATTCTTGGATTCCCGTTGCGCCGTTATTGTCGATCACGTACACGACGGCGGCGCCGTTCAGTTCGCGGATCTCGGGCGTAAAGTCTATGCCGATAGGCATCCACGAGTTGATGACGAGGTCGTGGCGGCTGCGTTCCGTGAGAAGCGTTTGTTCGATTTTCTTCGTGATCGCATCAATTCGTCCGTTCGCGTCTCGACGGAAATGTAAATTCGCCGCTTCAATTGGGTAGTCACTCTCATTTGAAAATGAAATGAAACGATGGAATTTGCTCGAGGAGCCGTCTTCGTCGTTTTCGATCCAATCGGGCGCATCGATTTGAAAGTCTTTCTTGAGTATTCCTAGCAGCTTCTGGACGCCTTCCCGGTCCATCAGGCGTGCCGCGCGCTTCGCACAGGCATGATCCAGGACGATTTTCAGATCGGCCTCCCGCTTTCGTTCCCATGAGATGGCTTCCATCCGACGGGCCAGCAATGGGCGGATGATTGGGTGGTCCGCGTACTCGGAAGCGACAAACTCGTCGGAGAATTTTTCAACGAACCTGAGCGCCGGGTCGTCGGCATAGGATTCCTTCGCGCGTGAAACGGTGGCAAGGTGGGCGTCCACGACGACGAATTCGATGGCGATGCCGTTTTCGCGCGCCAGATCCGTCATCAGTCGGCCGAGCGCGCCGTTTGCTCCGCCCACGTCGACGACGCGAATCGGTTCGTCCGGCTCGGCATGGCCCTTGGCCACCCGTTCCACATGCATCTGCCTTGCGAGCGCGAGCAGCCGGCCGATTTCCTGCTTCCGGGGAATGAATTGGATGGGAAATTTCTCACACAGTTCACGGAGGCTCCCAATTTCCTCGATCCGATGGAAATTGACGGTGTAATCTCGGCGACTGCTCACGTCCCTAACGCGTTCGCGGACCTCCCGCAATGCGGCCTTGATTCGCTCGTATTCGATTTCAAATTCCTTGTCCGATATGTCGTCGGACCGGTCCTCGAGGTCCTGGGCCAGTCGTTCGAGCTCGGAGATTCTCCCTTGTTCCGCGTCCCATCGTTTGAGCCAGTCCTCGGAGTACGACCGTTCCAATTTCCAACGAGATCGTTTGTTAGCGAGATGATAGTCCCTTGATTCTTCCAGCTTTCCGTCCGGAAGTTCGTACGCCAGGATCCGCTTGAGTTCAGGGCTTCTTCTCATAGGTCGTTCGATGATTCAGGGCCACGGTTACGACGAGGCGGCGCAGGGAGTCGATTTCCTTCGCGAGTTCTTGCATCCGTTTTTTTCGAGAAGATTGTCGTGGGGAAGGGGTCGGTTCTGGTTGCGTTGCCATAATGTTTTTTGTGTTAGCGGATTCGGCCTATGTCCATGACGCGACGATTTCGATGATCCGGTCAAACCACTCCTGACACCCGTCGAGGTTCGTTTTCGTGAGCGCGTCCGTTCCGGCGATCGCGTCGACGCTTCCGAAGTCCGGGGTCTCGGCGATGCGTCTCGCCATGTCACGCCTGGAAGGATCGGACAGGCCCTCGCGAACCGTCCCCATGAAGGCATCGATAATCCTGGAACGGTCGAGCGGCCCTCCCCGAAGCTCGCCGATGGCGTCGGCCAGCGGCTTGATGTGCGCGGCGAGCAGGAGGATCTGTCGGTCGACGCGGACGTTCTGCTCCCGTTCCCATTCGGCGCGTGTCACCCTGTCCGTGACCCAATTCGGCGCGTTCGCCTCGTCATTCAGATACGCGTCATTCAGCTGGTATCCGTTGTCAAAGTCGCAGATCTCCGCGGCGAGGGTCACGTCCTGCTTGATGTTGAGAAGTGCGCCTTGGTTGAGCCTGTTCTCAATGAGAATCGCGGCCTGTTTGCCGAGCATGACGACGTATTCTTGCAGGAATTCCTCCCGCGACAGATCGCGTCCGACCTCTTCGGAAAAAATGCGCGCGGACGCGTCGACGATTGTCGCGAGCTTTTCCGTTCGTTCCGGTGAGCCCGGTTCTTGCATCACGCGCTCGAGGTCGTCCACGCGCCAGACGTTTCGAAACGCGCGCACGTTCTCGCCGAGAATCGCGGACGCGTACCCAGCGGACAGTTCATCCGCGGACTGTATCGCGTCATACTCCTCCGCGTCGATTTCGTCTCGGCGCGATTCAACGAATGCTCCGAGCGTCTGTCCTCCCGCGTCATTCGGATCGTCGTTGTCGGGAAGGGGAAGACCGTTGCGTTCGCAGAAGGAACGCGTGAACTTGATCGTGGCGAGGATCCTCGGCATCCGCAGCCTGTAGCTCGCGAACTCCTCGGACTTCCTCGCCTCGTGCAGCAGATCCTCGTAGAACGCGCCGCCCTTGAAGCGGAGGATCCGCTTGCCGAACGCGTCCATTCGAAACAGCGGTGCCATCCCGCGCTGGCCGAGCGGGTACGACACGGCCCCGGCCATGCGGTCGTTCGCGAAGTTCGCGCCCACGCCCTTCCACTGCACGAACCGGTACGCCACGCCGTCGACCGTCACCGGCCGTTCCACGAACGCCGCCTTTCCCATCGTCGGTATTTCCCGGATCGTGATCGCTGTCCCGTCCATCCCATCGCCGCGCGCGATTACCGGCCGCAGCAGTTCCGCGGGAACCGACGGCTCGGCGCCAGTCGTCGAAAAATCACCGTCCGTCAGCGCCCGCCCCGTCTCGGCCCACACGAGGTCACGCATCTCGCCGACCATCTCGTTTTGCGTGGGGCAGCCGTTCATGTGCCCGCCTGGCGGATGGCCGCAATACGTGCAGGATTGTCGCTCCGATTCCTTCATACCCGAACAATTTATATCGATGGGACCCTTTTGTCCAAAACCCCCCGGTCGTATTCACGACCGGGGGGTTTGTCCACGGGTCCTTATCCCCACCATGACGTTAGCTAGGATGGGACTACATACTGACGGAGATTACGTTACTCTGCCTTGCGTTTGATCTCATACCTTTTCTCAAAAGACCACTCATCGCGGTGTTCGAAAATGGCAAGATTGGTATCCGGTATCTTGATGTAACTATCCGAACTGTTCACCCTAATTTTGCCTTCTTCTCTGCTCGCACTACTGAGCACTGACCAGAGGTTCGTTGCGGCTTCATTTAGATTCTTTTCGGCCACCCTTATGCTGCTTGGCTCTTGCGTTGGTTGACCGCCAGCACCTTCTACCCATTTCCCGTCATTTGAGTATTTGTTCGGGTCCTTCATTAGCGTCGCGAACCGGCGAAGTTTATTTTCGTAGTCCTTAAGCAACCTGTCGATTTCAATAGAGAGACGTTCTGGGGTCAACATTGCGGTCTTTTCTGCGTCAAGCTCCTGAAGCAGTTCACCGATCGCATCGACCGTCACATTCCGTGACCCCCCATGTCCGTTCCTGTTTCTCGGTTCCTCATATAAGCGTGGTTGTTTATGCCGCTAATTTCCTAGCGATAAATTATAAACGTATTTGGTTCCTTTTGCACGCTTTTCCGGAGGTCCGCTGTCCGGTGTCTCGTTCATAATGATATGGCCAGCTCAACGCCGCGCCGTTTCGGGCGGAATGTGAGCGGAGTACATCGGGTTGGCAATGGCGTCAGTGCATTACGATCCTCGCGACTCTGCGGAAATAGTAGCACGGATATCGGGGAGGGGGGCAAATGGACTGTGTATAACCGAATCCCCCGGCCGCGATTGCGGCCGGGGGATTGTGAGATTATAGATGGCTTCAAAACGCGTCGTTGTCGACTTCCGCAAGTTTCAGCGCGCCATGCAGCGTTCCAGGCCCCAGCTCGCTGAGCGTAGGAACGATCGTCGTGATCGTTCGTCTGCCGTCCTTGCGTTGCAGCTTCACGTGGCTGCCTTTTTGGTTGATGACAACAAAGCCGAATCCGGAGATCGTGTCAGACATGCGTGATCTGCATCGTGGTCACGATCGGACGCGAACGGGAAAGGAACAGGCAGTGCTTTGGCTGGTCTTCGAGGAAGAGCTCGACCGTCTTCCGTAGGCTTTTTTTTCGTTCGATTACACCTCGATGATCACCGGCACTACCATCGGGCGGCGCTCGGTCTTCGCGAAGAGGAAGTTGCCAACCTCATCGCGAATTTTGTCGCGGAGTTCGCCCGGGTCCGCGCTGTCGGACTTTCGGCCCTCGATCATTTTCTTCACGACGCCGGTCGTCGCGTCCGCGAGTTCCTTCTGGTCCTTCATGAAGATAAATCCTCGGCTGATGATGTTCGGCGTGCCGATCATTTTTCCGGACTTGCCGTCATATTGGACCACGACCACCACCATGCCGTCCTCGGACAGGGCCTTGCGGTCGCGCAGCACCACGTGGCTGACGTCGCCCACGCCGAGCCCGTCGACGAACACGTGCTCCGCCGGAATCTTTTCCTTGGTGAGGCGTCCGCCATCCTTCCAGAATTCCATGATCTGCCCGTTGTCCGTCACGAACACGTTTTCTTCCTTCCAGCCCATCGAGTACGCGACCGAGGCGTTCTCGCGGAGCATGAAGTGGTTGCCCTCTATCGGGACGTAGTATCTCGGCTTGAACAGCGCGAGCATCAGCTTGATGTCCTCCTTGAAGGCGTGCCCGCCGGCGTGCACGTCCATGATGTCCTTGTGGATCACCTTGGCGCGCTTGCGGTAGAAGATGTCCTTCAGGCGCTGCACCGCGTTCTCGTTGCCCGGGATCACCGAGGAGGAGAACACGACCGTGTCGGTCGGGTCGATGCGGATGGCGCGGTGTTCGTCGGACGCGATGCGGTTGAGCGCGGCGTTTTTTTCGCCCTGCGCGCCGGTACACACGACCACGATCTTGTTTTGCGGCACCGTGTCAATTTGCTCCATGGTGATGAGCGTGGACGTCGACACCTTGATGAAGCCGAGCTCCTTGGCGATCTCGACGTTGGTCTTCATGGAAAAGCCGTCGAGCACCACCTTTTTTCCGAGACGCTCCGAGATCTCGATGATCTGCTTCACGCGGGAGAGCAGGGAGGCGAACGTTCCGAAGATGATGCGGCCCGGAGCCTTCTCGATGATGCGCTCCAGCTCCTCGCCGATCACCTTTTCCGAAACCTGGTGGCCGGGGTTCATGGAGTTGGTGGAGTCGCCCATGAGACAGAGCACGCCCTTTTTGCCGAGCTCGGCAATGCGCTGGAAGTCGGCATGCTGCGTGCCGGTCGGGTGGAAGTCGAACTTCCAGTCGCCCGTGTGGCACACCGTGCCGACCGGAGTCTCTACCACGATGCCGGCCGAATCCGGAATGTTGTGGTTGATGTGAAAGAAGGAAACCTTGAATTGGCCGAGCTGGAGCGTGTCGTCGACCTTGGTGACCTTCACGTTCAGCGGCCGCGTCTGGAAGTCCGTTTGGCGGCGCTTGATGATGGCGGCCGAAACCGGCAACGCGAAGATCGGCGGGTTCCCAATGTAGGGAACCGTGTGCGGGATCGCGCCGATGTGGTCGTAGTGGCCGTGCGTGATAATGATGCCGCGCACGTTCTTTTCCTTGCCCTTCAGGTACGACATGTTCGGGATGATGTAGTCCACCCCAGGCATTTCCTCGTTCGGGAACTCAAGTCCCATGTCGATGATGACGATGTCGTTCTTGTACTCGAGCAGCGTGCAGTTGCGGCCGACTTCCTCGCATCCGCCGAGCACGATGACGCGCAGCTTGTCACCCGCCGGAGCCGGCGGAACCGTCACGGATTTTGTCGTGGTCGGAGATCCCGAGCCCGTCGAAGGACGTCGAAAGACCTTTCCGCGGAATTTGTCGAAGCCTTGCCGAGCGGCGGGCGCAGCGCCGCGTGGCGCGCCTGCGCGTCCTTGCGGGCGCGGACCGGTCGAGCGCGAGGCGCCGCCGGAATTTGGTTTGGTTTGTTCAACCATAAAAAGGAGTTGTGGAGTCCTATATTAAATTGTGGAGCTTCCACGCAATTTTTATTCAGGACGCGACAGGTCGTGTCCTTGAAAAAATCACCTGGTGCGGATGGAGGGACTCGAACCCTCAAGCCATTGCTGGCACAGGCTTCTGAGACCTGCGCGTATACCAGTTCCGCCACATCCGCGTGGGCTCGGCCTCGTCATCTGGCGACCTTTCGTTTCACGACTCTGGTCCGCACTCACCGTACCATCCAGGTACGGCTCGTTTGCGGTCCTCGCCGTTCAACGAAATCTCATCCAGATGACGAGGTCTCGCTCGAGACTTGTCTGATGCTATCTGAGGGCCTTCTTCGTCTTTATGTACCACTCGGTTATCTTCGCGAACCGATTCGACGGCGAGACGACGCGCGTGATGTCAACGTTCTTGATTTTGTTGCTGATCGCATACGCGTAGGTCGACTGATAGAGGAACACCGCCGGGACGTCCGCCGCGATCAGGTCTTGGAAATCTCGGTATGTTTTGGCCCGTTCTTCCTGGTCGGTCGTGATTCTGGCCGTTTCAAGCAGCGTATCCGCGTTGCGGTTCGCGTAGAGGGCCAAGTTTAGCCCGCCCGCCTTCGTTTGTGAAGAGTGCCAGAACGGGTACGGGTCCGGGTCGATCCCGAGCAGGGTACCGGTCAAAAGGACCTGATAATCCTTCGGTTGGATCACGGAGTCGAAGAAGCTCGAGCTCTCGACTGGTCGCACCTCCGCCTTGATGCCGACGGCGGCCAACTGGGTTACGATCAGTTCTGCCGCGCGAACGAACTCGGGGCTCTGCACCGTGGTGATGGTGACCATGAGCTCGTTTGGCGTTTCGTCCGTCGGCGCCTTTTTGAGCGATCGGATCGTTTCGCCTTCCGTAAGTTTGTATCCGGCGGATTCGAGCGTCTCGTTCGCGGCCGCGACGTCATAGGCGATTTTTGCCACCTCCGCATGTTCGCCGAGCATTTCCGGGAGGATCGGCGCGTCAATGGCACGTCCGTTTCCGCCGAGCGCCTCCTTCACGACGGCCTGCTTGTCGATGGCCTCCGCGAAGGCAGTGCGCACGGCCTTGTCCTTAAGTGGTCCGTACGTCGTTTGGTTGAAGTAAAGGGCGACCTCGCGCGGAATATTCGGGTGTAGGAGCGCCACCGAGCGGACGCGTTCGACCTCTTCCTCGAGATCGGCGGGAACGAAGCTCACCCCTTCGGCATTTTTGTTTTCAAGCGCATGGACGGCCTCTTGCGCGCTGGCGTAAAACTTGAAAGTGATTCGTTCGATGTGCGCGGCTTCCCCGTAATAGGACGCATTCCGTTCGAGGGTATAGGAGAGAATGTTTCCCGATTTGTCCTTGGCGAATTCCGCGAAGCGGTACGGGCCGCTTCCGACCGGCTCCAGGTTGCGCGAGGCCAGCGGCGCGTTGCGCGGCGTGATTGCTCCCCAAACGCTCGATGGCAGGATGCCGACCGTGAGCGTGGAAAGGAAGGGCGCGAACGGCTGCTCGAGCGTGAACGCGACCGTCTTTTCGTCTACCTGCGACACGGCAACGCCCTGGAAGCTGACTGCGAGCGGGGAGCGGTATTGCGGGTTCTGAATCGCCTCAATGGTGAAGATTACATCCGCGGCGCGCACGTTTTCTCCATTGTGGAACTTCGCGTCGTCGCGGATCGCGACCGTGTATGTTTTTTCATCTTCCGATACCTGGACGTCGGACGCGAGATCGTTCACGAGCCCCCGTTCCGGGTCCCACTTGAGAAGGCCGGAGTACACAAGCCGCGTCAGGTCCGCGTCCACGTCCGAGGCGGCCGCGTAGAGCGGATTCACGAATTGCGGCTCGCCGATCAACGCCTCGGTGTATTCGCCGCCGACCGCCGGAATGTCGACCTGGTGGGCGACGACGTACCAGGAGAGGAGGGAAGCAAGGGAGGCGAAAATGGAGAGGGAAGAGAACAGGAGAACCTTGTGTTCGCCCGCCGTGAGAACACGCGGGAGTTGCTTCCACTGCTGCCACGATGGCATCCCTTCGTTTTTCGTCACAGTCAAAACCTGCCGGAGCGTCAGGTCCTTCGTATGATGGCCTGTCTTTCCGGCAAATTTCGAAAACAACGTTTTGAGCGGATTGGTCACAACTTAGACCAGGGCATTGGCGAGCGAAACGCCGAAAAAGAGAATGGCGAGTACGATCGTCGCCTGGAATAGACGCTTTTCAACGCCCCGCTTGGTGCGGTAGACGTTGCCTTCCCCGCCGAATGAGGAACCGAGACCGGTTCCGCGCGCCTGAAGCAAAATGGATGCGACGAGCAAGGCGGCGAGGACGACCTGAACAATGGAAAGGATGTTGTTGAGATTCATACGTGTTGCCAAGAAACTAGCAGAAACTATCTTTTCCGTCAATGCACCTACCTATGATATACTTTTTTCGTGAATATGGCCATTCCTCTTGAAGACCACGCGATTCATTCGCGTCGAAACGCCGTCGCCGCCGTGGTGACCGTGCTTGTGCTTACCCTCCTCTCCGGCTTTGCCTGGCGCGTTTACCACTATGCATCGCTCATCCAGTCGGGAGAGCTTACCGAGGCGGACCTCGTATTTACGCAGCGGTACACCGCAAGCGAGGCAATCGCGAGCGCGCCGATCTCGGAAGGGGAGTTCGACGTAGTGACGTCCGACGATCCTTCCCTCGGTTCGGAAAACGCCGCGTTGACCATCGTCGAGTTCGCGGATTTCGGTTGCCCGTACTCGCGCGAGGAGAGTTTCGTCGTTCGTTCGATGGCCGCGTTGTTCGGCGACCGCGTGCGAATCGTCTATAGGGACTTTCCGATCCTCGAGCTTCACCCAGAGGCACTCGCCGCTTCCGAGGCTGCCGAGTGCGCGGCAGAACAAGGTCGATTTTGGGAGTACCACGACAAGCTGTACGCCAACCAAACCGACCATTCGGACGACGCGCTCATTCGCTACGCGACGGAGCTGAACCTGAACGCGGGCGAGTTTAAGCGGTGCCTTTCGAGCAATCGCAACCTGCGTGAGATCGACGAGGATTACGCCGACGGCGTGGAGGCAGGGGTGCGCGGCACGCCCACTTTCTTCTTCAATGGCATTCGCATTCCCGGCGCCATTCCGGAGGACACCTTCATGAAACTGATCGAACGGTTTACCGTTTCGTCTTAACGACTCATTTATGCGGCTCGCGCGATCGTTCGTTCTTGTCCTGCTTTCCTTCGTATTTGTATTCGGTCATGCGTTGCCCGTGCTTGCCGGGGCATGCTTTTGCAATATCGAGGGAGCGGGCGCGACCCAGAATGGCAATCCGGTCGATGCCGCCGCCTGTCAAACGTCTTGCGACGGGGTGGAGAAATCCGTCGGATATTTGTACGCGCTCGACGTGACTCAGTATCCGAGCTCGTTGTTGCAATGTTTTTCGAAGAAGGAGCTGTGCGATTCGGCCGGCGGGAAGTTCGATAGCAAGCAGCCTGCGGAATGCCCGAGCGGATGGCATTACTGCTACCCGGTCGACACGGAAAAATATACGCTTCAGATTTCCATCCCAAGCCAGAGCGGAGGGGAAGTGACGCAGGTTTCCAACTACGGTGAGTACGTAGGGGCGATATATAAGTACCTGCTTGGCTTCGCCGTGACCACTGCCATTGTGTTCGTGATGGTCGGCGGCATTCGCTATGTTGTCGGCGCGTCCACCGGCGAAATTGGCAAGGCCAAGGACATGATCGTAAAGGCGGTGAGCGGGCTTGTGCTGCTCCTGTTCGCCTACGTCATCCTCTATACCGTGAACCCGGAGCTCATCAGGCTTCAGGTTCCCAAGCTGCCGATGATTCGCCAGGTGCTTCTTTTGGAGGGGGGTGAGGATTGCAAGAGCCTCAAGGATAAGGGGTATACAGTCGATGACGCGAACGCGGTGAAGGGAAAATATGCAAAGTTTCTTTGTGGGACGGTCGCGGCTGTGACCAAAGACCCTGCTGGGTCCGTGATCCCAGAAGGCAAAACGTGCGTATATAACGCTTGTGCGGCGCCGGATCCGACCTGCGGCGAAGCCCCGTCCGATAACCATGCAAACGCCCTGTGCGTGTCGGCTGGAAATGATTATCGTTGCGTACAGTGTGGGCAGATAACACCAGGGAACTCTTGTAACATCGCGCCCTCGGCAGGGCTGTGCTCGTCGTTGGACCCGGCGGATTCGTTCGTGAACACGGGCGCGGCCAATCCGCCGTACGACCGGCTGAACCTGTGCGGGTTTACGCATTCGCCGTCGATGGTTTCCACGGCCACCGGGGTCACGGCAGCGACAGCCGCGGCCTTGGTCGGAGGTGGAGCGATTACCGCCATTTACGGAGCGGCCGTTTCCGCCGACGCGATCACTGGAACGTGCGCCTACATGTCCCTCAATTGCAACGAAGTGACGGCTTGCGAATCCTATGACGGCATGAAGGCTTACAATTCCATCGTCACGAACGGGCAGGAGCTCGACGACCTGAACTATTCCTCGCTCGGAACGCCGAGCATTGTGGAGATTTGTTCCCAGGATCCGTGCCAGATCGGGAAGAAGACTGGAAAAACCTGCACGTTCGTCGAAGGAAAAGTGAAGAGCGACTGCGTGAGTAAATAAGCTCGTTCTCCGTTCGCCCTTGACCCCTCGCGAACGAGATGGTAGCATCGCAAGCACTTTGATCACGCTTGCGATGTTTTCTTATGCCACAGGAGTTCATCTCCGTTCGCGGGGCGAGGGTTCACAATTTGAAAAACATTTCCGTCGACATTCCGAAGAACAAGCTTGTCGTCGTGACCGGTCTTTCCGGCTCCGGAAAGTCGTCCCTTGCCTTTGATACCATCTATGCCGAAGGGCAGCGGCGTTACATGGAGTCTCTTTCCTCTTACGCGCGACAATTTTTAGAGCTTCAAGACAAGCCTGACGTCGATGAGATTCTCGGGCTTTCGCCGACCATTGCCATTGACCAGAAGTCGTCGTCGCACAATCCTCGTTCTACCGTCGGCACGGTGACGGAGATCTATGATTATTTGCGCGTGTTATTCGCGCGCGCCGGCGTGCCGCACTGCCCCAAGTGCGGGGACCCCGTGAAGGAACAGACGCTCGAGCAGATCGTGTCGCGCATCGCGGAATTTTCGAAGGGCGCGTCCGCGGTGCTGTTGCTCGCGCCGGTGGTGCAGGAGCAGAAGGGCGAACACAAGAGCGTGTTGGTCGCCGCGCAGAACGGCGGGTTTGCGCGGGTGCGTTTCGACGGCCTGATCATGGATGCGGACGAGGCGATTACCATGAAGAAGGACAAGAAGAAGGAGCATACGGTCGAGGTGGTGGTGGCTAAGACCGCGGAGGATTTGGTCGCGAATGCCGCCGGCTTGTCGCGCTTGAAAGACCTGGCGAAGAAGGCACTTGATTACGGAAACGGCCTCCTGATCGCAATCAACGACGACAACGGCGACGAGATGTTATTTTCTCAGTCGTTCAGCTGCGCCCGCTGCGGTTCTAACCTGCCAAAGCCGGAGCCGCGTTTGTTTTCCTTTAACTCGCCGTTCGGCGCCTGTCCGGGGTGCACGGGGCTTGGCGTAAAGCTCGTGCTTGAGCCCGAGCTCGTGATTCCGAACAAACGCCTGACCTTCGCGGAAGGCGCCGTGCGCCCGTGGACGCGCATCGCCGGCAACCAGACCAGTTACTTGCGCCTGCTCGAGGCCGTCGGCAAAAAGCAGAAGTTTTCCATTCATGTTCCGGTCGAAAAGATCGCGAAGGACAAGCTTGAGCTGGTTTTCAATGGCACGGGCGACACGACGTATTCGTTCGAAGGGCAGGAGGTGGCGTTCCCGGGAGTCCTCGCGCAGCTCGAGGCCAAGTACAAGGAAACGGATTCCGAATATGTGCGGCATGAGCTCGAGGGGTATATGCGCACCATGCTGTGTCCGGCGTGCGACGGGAAGCGCCTGCGTCCGGAGGTGCTCGCGATCAAGATTGGCGACAAGAACGTTTCGGACGTCGTGAACATGCCCATCGAGGACGTGCACGCGTTCTTCAAGCCGTACGTGGCAAAGGCGGGCGGGGTAAAGATGGCGAAAGGGGCGAAGGGAGGAGGCACGGCGTTCGGAGACCTGTCGACAGAGGCGGGCATGGTCGTGGAGCGCGTGGCAAAGGAAGTCGTGTCGCGTTTGTCGCACCTACTCGACGTCGGCGTGGGCTATCTCACGCTTGACCGCGCGGCCATGACGCTCTCCGGCGGCGAGGCGCAGCGCGTGCGGCTCGCGTCCCAGCTCGGGTCCTCGCTCTCCGGCGTGATTTATATTTTGGACGAACCGTCCATCGGCCTGCATCCGCGTGACAACGACCGCCTCATCGACACGATGAAGCGTCTGCGCGACGTGGGCAACTCGGTGATCGTGGTCGAGCATGACCAGGCCGTCATCGAGGCCGCGGACTATGTGTTCGACGTAGGGCCGGGTGCCGGCGAATACGGCGGCGAGATCATCGCCGAGGGCACGCCGAAGGAAATCGTGAAGGACAAGGATTCTTTGACGGGAGCGTATCTCTCGGGCAAAAAGGAAATCCCGATGCCGAAGTCGTACCGCAAGGGGAATGGGAAGAAGCTGACCGTGGTCGGCGCGTCGGCATTCAACCTGAAGAACGTGGACGTGGACATCCCGCTTGGCAAGCTCGTGTGCGTGACCGGCGTTTCCGGTTCCGGCAAGTCGACCCTCATTCTCGACATCATCGGCAAGGCGCTGTCACGTCACTTTTATCGCGCCAAGCTGTACCCGGGCGCGCACAAGGCCATCAAGGGACTCGAACACATCGACAAGGTGGTCGCCATCGACCAGTCGCCGATCGGCCGTACGCCAAGGTCAAACCCGGCGACGTATACTGGCGTGTTTACCGCGGTACGCGATCTGTTCACGAACGTTCCCGAGGCCAAGATGCGCAACTTTGACGCGGGCAAGTTTTCCTTTAACGTAAAGGGTGGCGGCCGCTGCGAGCCGTGCGCCGGGGAAGGGGTGCGCCGCATTGAGATGCAGTTCATGCCCGACGTGTACGTGGAATGTCCCGAGTGCCATGGAACGCGTTACGTCGTCGAGGTACTCGACGTCCATTACAAGGACAAGAACATTTCGGAGATCCTGAATATGACGGTCGAGGAGGCACGTAGGTTCTTCGCGGACCAGCCGATGATCTTCGACAAGCTGAACATTTTGCACGAGGTGGGGCTTGGCTACATTCGTCTCGGACAGAGCGCGACGACGCTCTCCGGCGGCGAGGCGCAGCGCGTGAAGCTCGCGACGGAATTGAGTCGACGCGCGACCGGCAAGACGCTGTACATTCTTGACGAGCCGACCACGGGTCTGCACTTCGAGGACATCAAGCGTTTGCTCGGCGTGCTCCAGCTGCTCGTTGAAAAGGGGAACTCGGTGCTCATCATCGAGCACAATCTCGACGTTATCAAGACCGCGGACTGGATCATCGACATGGGCCCCGAGGGCGGCATGAAGGGCGGCTACGTGGTCGCGGAGGGAACCCCGAAGGACATCGTGAAGGTGAAAACGTCCCTCACGGGGCAGTATTTGAAGAAGATTTTGTAGCGGATGGCTTAACAAAGCCAATTATCCATGGTCTGGGATTGACAAAACCCCCGATTTTTGGTATCATCCTCCCTCATGATCTGGTTCCAGGTCTGGGGATAAACAATCATTATTATCCATTTTATGACGAAGAAACTTGTTTTCTCCGTCATCGCTCTGGCGATGGCGGTTTCTCCGTTCCTGTCGGTCAACGCCGACAACGGAAACTGGGACGCTGCCATTTCCGCGGCGGCCTGGAATTATGGCGATTACCGCGTCGAGCGGATCGCCTTCGCTTCCGACGCGGTCGGTCCCATCAGCCTTGGCGATTTCGCCTTGGTCGCGGAGCCGGTTGATTCGTGCAAGCCGAACGACTGCGGCGTGTACGACGTGTACATGCTCAAAGACGGCATGAAGCGCCTTCTCACGAACGTTCCCGCCGAGGCGTTTGACGCGCAGCGGTTTTCCATCAATGACGGCAGGTTCGTGTTCGTGTCCCAGATTGACTGGAAGGGCGATCACTACGCCGTGACTGAGCTTGATTCGGACGGCAATGCCGGCCAAATCGTGGACGACGTGTTTTTCTCAGGCGTGGAGGACATCAGCGTGATTATCGACGGCTACGACACGTATTTTACCGTTGCCCATGACTACACAGGCAAGACGTCTGTGAACCAAGCCGGAGTGTATTTGTACGACGCGGCCGAGGGCGATGCCGACATTATCGGCAAGCACTATGAGCTGCGTAACGAGCAGCTGCTCGATGCCACGGACGGAGTTGCGCTCATCAAGATGGAATTCGATTCCGGCAATAAGCAGCTTTGGCTCGGCGACACGCATAACTACAACAACCTCGGCATGACCCGCGAGGCCATCTCCGGAACGTGGATTGATCCGGACGCCGACATCTTTGCCGGCCACTTCGTGAACGATAACACGGTAGAGTTCTTCATGAACTACGTACGTTACACCTACGACATCGACAGCGAGACGCTGACCGCCTTTGACGGCGAGTACCTCAACTGGTATCGCGACGCGGCCGATTCGTACCAGGTGAACGGCGGCCTCATGGCATGGGTTGATCCGTCCGACACCCTGTATCTTTCCGTCGACGGCATTGCCGAGGAAATCGATACCGCGAAGGACGGCCAGTTCCTGCTCGAGGACGGGCGCCTTTTCTATGCGTCCGGATTGGAAGGGAAGATGTATGACGTCGATTCCGGCAAAACGACCTCTCTCCCGTTCGCAGTGACGGACTCGGACGGCGATGACGTTGTGGTCGGCCTCGACGCCGGCGGCAACGTGCAGTATCTCGACATGGCAACCGACCGTTCCTATGAGCTTGGCTTCGGCTCCGCTCCGGTCCTGTCCGATGACATGCACGTATACTGGATGGGCATGGACGGCTCGATTTACGAGGGGACCGTGTCCCTTCCGTCGGCCAAGTCCGTTGGCGACGTCCGCGCGGTGAAGGTTTTGGGCGATAACACGGTGTATCTCATCGTGGATGGGGAAAGGCTCGCCGTTCCAAGCGAGAAGACC
>Ga0208373_1000904_pt1 | contig 44229 bp, 31 predicted proteins | sample RifOxyC2_FD_184036 | JGI IMG/M metagenome (GOLD analysis project Ga0208373, IMG submission 184036) | Soil microbial communities from Rifle, Colorado - Rifle Oxygen_injection C2 (SPAdes) | ecosystem: Environmental > Terrestrial > Deep subsurface > Rock core/Sediment | place: Rifle, Colorado...
CCATCGTATCCGTTTTGTCTCCCACGGTTTTTCGGCTTCTTCGTCGTCCTTCCGGAGCGCCCCCAGTTCGCTTCCAGGGCTTAACATCGGGATCAATCCCGCAATCCCGACTTCGGACAATTTTTCGATATTGGCCAGAAATTCCCACTGGTCTTTACAGGGATCGAAGTTCTCATCGAGAAAAACGCTGTTGCCCTGTTCCCGGGCCGCCTTCTGAAGCGGGAGCGCGATCAGGTTTCCGAAGCCGCCCTTCGGCAGGGTGTCCTGACTGGGGAAGAAGCGGTCGTAGGATTTGAAGGTCAATTCATGTCTTCGGCTCATGGCACAGGTCAGCAAGGCGAACCCGAACTTCCGCGCCAGACTCGCCAGGATCGGTTCTGCAAAGAAAAACCAGGCATGCGCCCCGTTTCCGGAACGGGAACGCTCCAGGGCCGCGGGGATGTCAAAAGCGGCACAGACCTCCCTTAGAGTGGCGCAGTCCTGTTGCCAGTCTTCATCGTCCAAATCAATGGCCAGAAAGTGGCACGTCTCATCCCGGAGCAGAGGGTAGAGGCCGGCTACGATATTTCCCCGCAAATGCGCCTCGATCACCTTCCCGTCCAGGGCGTCGTAGGACTGATGCCGGCAGTCAAAACATTTGACCGCCGGTTTCCGGCAGAGGCCCGATTTCCATTCGTTCCGGCAAACCGGTGCATACCCCGCAATGCCTTCCCGATTCCGCCACCTCTTGGCGTAAACATCCTCCCGCCCTTTGAACAGCGACATGAACAGCCGGATCTTTTCCGCAGGATCGGATTGGGCGGGGATTGGTGGAAGCCGGGTTTCCACCGGTGATTCGTGAATAAAACACGATAGCGGCAAGTCGCTTTGGGAATCATGATGTGGATTCAAGCTCGATGGCTCGGTGATCCCCAATCTTTGCTTCAGGATTTCATTCTCTTCCCGTAACGTCGTGTTTTCGGCGAGCAATGCCCGCCATTTTTCAAACAACTCATTCACATTCACAACAACAGCCCTTTTACTTTTCTTAGAAGCACTTCACCGAGATAATGTGGGATACATACCCGGGAATAACCATCCCGCGGCATGAATCGGAAAGCCCAGGCGAATGTCGCCTTTTGGCGTATCCGATACAAGCAGCCCTTCCCCGATCAGTTGCCCCAGGAGTGTTCTCCCTGTCCGTTCTTTCAGACCTGATGCTGCAATAACCGCTCCCCTGGCCATTTCGCCTTTCACCAATACCTCCTGGAGCATTCGGGCCGATTCACCCCTCAACCCCAGTTGACCTGCCGGGCCGGGGATCATGCCGGAGCCGCGGAGTTCGACATACCGCCTGATGCGCTCAACCAGTTCTTCCAACCGCAGCAAGTCTCCCATATATTCCACCTGGTCGAGGCACACATTGAGAAAAAAACGGCAAAAATGGATGAGTCCTTCATTGGACAGATTCCCCCTGCCGTCTAGATCGTTTCGCCGGGGTGAATCAGCCCGGGCAAGGGCAGACTTGTAATCTACGTTCTTGCGGGCCAGCCCCCGGCTGACCGACCAGAGTCCGAAACCGTGAACCGGAATCCGGTGAAAGTATGCCTCGGTGAAGAGGCGCGCAACTCGACCATTGCCGTCGAGGAATGGGTGAATCCACATCAGCCTATGGTGGGCTGCCGCAGCCGCAACGAGCTTCAGGGCGCCGTGAAGTCTCTTCGGCTCATAAAATTCACCAAAACGGTCGAGAAAGGCGGTGAGTGATCCATGCCCCGGCGGCTCGTGATATCCCACCTTGACCGATTCTTCGCGGAGTTCTCCCGGTACGACCAGGCTTTCCTTACCTGTTTCGGGATTCGTTACGACCCGAAATGCCTCGGGCAGTTGCTGGTAGAACTCACGATGGAGGTAACAGAGAAATTCCCTACCGGTCATTTTGACTTCCCGCTCTTCCCGTAATTTCTTCTCCATATCCTTCTGGACGGTGATATGAGCAACGCTTTCCATCTGAAGATTGCGCCTGGCCGGTTCGGAATCATACTCTTTCTGCATGGCGCGGACGATGTCGTAAGGGTGGGTGTTATGACCCTCGATCAGATTGGAATAGTAGCTGTTGATGATCCTGAGCAACTCCCGGAGCGTATTGAGCGTCACGGGATGCTGTCTGTTGCCGAGCGTGGCGGATTTCTGGATCACCTCCAGGGCAAGGTCTTGAAGCTCATCTGCCTCTTCGGGCAGAAGAGGGGTCATTCGGTGGATTTGGGAGTTCATGCCACAGTCTCCAATTGCCGATATATTTGCCGGTGAATAGTCTGTAAATAATCCATGATTACGAGGAAGATTATACTATAATAAAATTAAATGCAATATTTTTGCCGATATATTTGCCGATGTACGGAATCATGTCGTTTGTGCATTTGTCTTTCCTGAAATTGCAATTATTATTGCCTTATCCTGGGATGTTATGAGTATGGTGACGGGGATAATGCGTGGTTGCTGGCGATTATCGGACGAAATCACCTTTACAGAAACCAGGATTATCATGTAGAAAGCACTCGTTCCCGTTCGCTGCTGCAAGCGTTAGTCAAAAGAGAGGCCCGGTCTTGACATGAGAAAACCCGTATCAGCGATCATCATCTTCCTTCTCCTGTTAGTCACCTTGGCAGGCCCCAGCTTCGGGGAGCTCCGCAAGGAAAACAGCCATTTCGTCATCCGTTACACGGCAGGGGACGAAGGGCTGGCTGCAGAGTTGGAGCGCGAATCCCGCCGAATCCGGGAGAGGGTCATCGCTGATATCGGTGTGGATTTTGCTGAAAAAACGGAGATCCGTCTCTGCCCTACGTTGGAAACCTTCAGGGAGGCCCAGCCGGGTGGGACCTCGATTCCGCTCTGGGCCGTTGGAATTGCCTATTCCCCGGAGAATATCATTGTTCTGCGTTCGCCGCGGGCTGTCAAGGGGAGCCGGATCGACGCTGTCGATGTCTTTGCCCACGAGTTCAGCCACATTGCGCTGGGGCGAGCCCTTGCGGGTGTGACGATTCCGGCATGGCTGAACGAGGGGCTTGCAATGTATGAGGCGCGGGAGTGGACCTTTTCCCGGATCTCCGTCCTGACGAGGGCCGTCCTGATGGATCGGCTCATACCACTGCGGGTTCTAACCCTGTCGTTTCCCGAAGAGCAGGAACCTGCCGAGCTGGCCTATGCGGAAGGTTTTATGTTTGTCTCCTTTCTCATCAACAAGGTAGGGCAGGAGGCCTTCCATGGGCTGATCAGGGACTACGCCCGTTACGGGGATCTTGAGGGGGCGCTCCGGCGGGGGACCGGGATGAACATCGCCGCTCTGGAGGAGCGTTGGCTAGTCTATCTGAAGCTCCGCGTCTCCTGGATACCGATCATCACGAGCGCTTCGACGCTCTGGTTCATTGCGGCGCTCATCTTCGTTTACGGGTACGCGCGAAAAAAGCGGCAGTCTAAACGGCGTCTGAAAGAGATGGAGATGGAAGAGGAATCCGCCTGTTTTCATCCCTTGGAATAAACCTTGCTGCCAAGAATTTTCAAAAGGCCCAGCAACACTTGGGAATAGTGGGAAAAGAGTGATGGGGAAAGTTTGAATGTCTGTTCACAAAATTCCAGTCAATAAACTCAGTTCTGAAGCCTTACGAGGTGTGATTGCAGAATTTATTTCCAGAAGTGGAACCGATTATGGCGAAACGGAGGTTCCCTGGGAGACAAAGTTAAGGCAAGTAAAATGTAAACTTGAAAACGGATCAGCCGTTCTCATTTTTGATGACGAGACTGAAACTACCAATATATTTTTGGCTGATGACCCGGTGTTAAAAAAGCTTGATGCATTAATCGGGTGAGAGGGCAATAAGCGTGCATAAGACAATCACGTCAGGCGCATGGCCTTTTCCGGACAGATCTCCTGACAACAAAAACAGGTGACGCAGACGTCGACGTCCACCACGGGGAGGTCGTCTTTCATAATCAGAGCGCTGACAGGACAGTGCTCGATACAGGCGCCACAGGATGTGCACAGTTCCTTGTCTGCCTGGGGCCTGAGCCTGGTTTTTCTGCCCATGAATTCCTGGATGGCCGGATTACTCGCAATTGCATCCCCTCCCAGGGGGGGCAATTTAAAATTGGTCAGAACGTGCAGCTCGCCCTCGATGTGGATCATTGCCGGATCAAAATCTCCAAGCCCCCAATGCTTTGCCCTGCACAGAAAGCGCAGGCGGGAAGGCTCCAGACCCATCATTATGGCGATCACGCTGTCCATAGCAACGCCATTGTCCGCCGCCAGAATCAGGCCAATCTCCCGTAACTCGGGCGAGGCCGGGCCGTTTCCCTCCATGCCCACAATCGCATCCACAATAAACAGATCCGGCGGCCGCAGGCGAAAGACATCCACAATCACATCGTGAAACCGTTCAGGCGTGCCGGCGAGCTGGTGTAAACGGGCCTTCTGGGCACCGGGAAGAATGCCGTAACTGTTTTTAATCGCCCCCGTCATCACGGTTAGGCCATGGGTTTTGAATTTTGGCAGGCTGATCACGATATCCGCATCCAGAAACTCTTCGGAAACCGCCACCTCAGCCATATAGTCAGGATTAAACGCCATGTTCCTGGGAGAATTGCCCAGGTTCCTGTAATATCCCTTGGCAGCCTCCATCAAGCCGGTTTTCAGAAAGCAGTTTTCGTTGTCGCCATAATGGAACACCCCGGGGTTGTCCCCCACAATAATCTGAGCCGGAGACAACTCCTCGATCTTTTCCACAACAGCGCGCAACAATGCCGGGTTGGTCACGATGTGCTCCGCAGCAGCGGATGCCCGGAGCACGTTGGGTTTGATCAGCACCTTTTTCCCGCTGATCTCCAGGGGAAACAACCTGAAAGCCTTGTCAACCGCTGTTCGGCAATTGCCGTATGTGGCTGGCTGGATCATGACTTGATGCATAAAAGTGTCGTTCCTCCTTTGCTTTAACCCCGAAGGGTTGATATCCGGTTTTTGGTTGCGCTGAAGATCAAATACCGCCGCTCTGCAATACGCCGTTTAAGTCGCGGCATCAAGGAAAACGATAAGAAAAACAGCCTTGGCGATCATAAAATTATCGGAAATAAGCAGGCCCCGGCGCTTTTCAATCTTAAATCTTGCTCCGGGGCGTCGGAGAAGATTACATTTGACGGTATCTATGGTTTCATGCATAAATATGCCCCATGACCTCTGATGATCAAAAAGTTTGCCCACGCGTTCAGCCTGATAATCATGCCTTCTTGAAGCTGGCTCGGGCAACAATGCCCTTTGGAAAATACGCAGGACGTCGTCTTGTGGATCTTCCGGAACCATATATTGTCTGGCTTGCACGGAAAGGCTTTCCTGAAGGCGAACTGGGTGAAATGCTGAGTAAAAAAGGGGACGGTTCTATTTATCGGTGTTACACTGAGGAAAATAGAACCGTCCCCTTTTTGCGGTGAAGAAAAAATAGCTTGACAAAATGGCGGCTTTTAATATGATGCGCTCGCTTTTCCGCCCCGGCGGCGAGCGTCATATTTCATAAGCGGGCGTAATTCAGCGGTAGAATGTCAGCTTCCCAAGCTGGACGTCGTGGGTTCGAGTCCCATCGCCCGCTCCAGTATCATCAAGGGGTTACGGAGGTACCGTAGCCTCTTTTTTGATGGGGGGAATTTCGGACAAGAAAAGGGGACGGTTCTATTTATCGGCGTTACACTGAGAAAAATAGAACCGTCCCCTTTTTACGCCCCTGCGGATCATGACCAGGTATAGATCACCTTCGTACGGCTCTCCACATACACCGGCCCCGCCCACGGGGTCATAGCGCCGTGGGGCAGGCAGAACCACGGCAAGTGCGGCCGCCTCGCGCGCCGTCAGCGCATCGGCGTTTGTTGCTTTTTAATCAGGTTGTGATATGGTGCCCGCCATGCAACCACGAATTATTGGTCGAGAGGAACACGGAATATCCCGCAAGCAGATCAGCCCGAACGCGCTGCATGCCCTTTATCGTCTCCATGACAGCGGTTTTGTCGCCTACCTGGTGGGGGGGTGTGTCCGGGACCTGATTTTGGGACGGATTCCCAAGGACTTTGATATTGTGACGGACGCTGCGCCCGGCCAGATCAAGCGTCTCTTTCGCAACGCCCGTATCATCGGCCGCCGCTTCCGGCTGGTACATCTTCATTTTCAGGATGAAATTCTGGAGGTCTCGACCTTCCGCGCCGCCGCTCCCCCGGAGGAAGAGGAGACGGAAGAAGTGGACAGCGAAAAACGCCCTCCCCGCCATCTTAAGGACGAGGATGGAATGGTCCTGCGCGACAATGTTTTCGGGACTCCGGAGCAGGATGCCCTCCGCCGCGACTTTACCATCAACGCCCTGGCCTACAACATAGATGATTTTTCGGTGATTGACTATACGAATGGGATGAGCGACCTGGAGCGGCGACTCATTCGTCCCATCGGCGATCCCTTTGTCCGGTTTACGGAAGATCCGGTGCGGATGATTCGCGCCGTCCGGTTCGCAGCATCCCACGACCTTGCCATCGACACGGGGGCATGGGATGTTATCTGCGAGCTTTCCCCCACCATTGCCCGCGCCGCGCCGGCGAGACTCTACGAGGAGATGCTGAAGATATTTCTGCTTGGTTCGGCCCGACCGGTTTCTACCCTTTTGGAGAAAAGCGGGATACTTGCCACCCTCTTTCCCGGGATGATTCGGTGGTTCGCCGCAAACAGCGATCTGCCGACGCTCTTGCAGGCAAACATGGAGAGTCTCGACCGGCTCCATAAAAAGGGACTCTCCCCCTCCCCGCCGCTTTTTCTGGCAATGCTCTTTGGGCCCGGTATAGAAGAGGAAGCCCTTGCCCGTCACCGTGAGGGCATCCCCTATTTGCAGGCTCTGGATTCCGTATGCGGCTTGTTTCTGGAGGAGCTGGTAAAAACCGTCTGCGTGCCGGGACGGATCGGCGGTCAACTGCGCCGCATCCTCGCCTTGCAGTCCTCTTTGCACAGAATACCGCCGCGCCGCCCCGCCTCCCTGGCCGGCCGGCCCGAATTTGCGGACGCCATGACATATCTGGTATTCACGACCAAGATGAGGGAAGAGGGCAGAAAATCTCGGGAGTGGTGGAAGAACTTCATAAACAGCCCTGCCGAAATCAGTTTGGAGCCCTCAACCGATGCGGTCGCGGTTTCGGCAAAACGGCGCAGAAGAAAGAGACGCAGATCCTGCCCTGCGGCACGGATTGCCGCACCGTAAATTTTCTTCTTGCAATGGTCATGGTCACGTGTTAAGGGGAACCAGAATCATCGGCAGGTTTTGATGAGTGGGCTTGTGCCCACTTTTTTTTTAGATAGACGGGGAAGATGCCGACGACCATTAATAACGCCAAGGCAGACGCTTATACCATGCAAACGTACGAAGAGCAGATAAGGGAACTTGCAGAGCCGCTGATTGCCGCTGAAGGGATGGAACTCGTTCTGGTGGAATGCCTGAAGATGAAGACCCGCTGGCTGGTGCGCGTTTACATCGATAAGGAGGGCGGGGTCATGGTGGATGATTGCGCGCAGGTAAGCAACAAATTGGGTGACCTGCTGGATGTCCATGATGTGCCGCCGGGCCAGTACACACTGGAGATTTCCTCGCCGGGCCTCGATCGCCCCCTCCATAGGGACAAGGATTTCGTAAAGTATTGCGGCTCCCGGATTCATGTCCGTCTTCTGGAAAAGCTGGAGGGGCGACGTGATTTGCGGGGCGAGCTGGTTGCTTATGAAGACAGTGATGCCGGGAAGGTAATAGTTATGTCCGTGGATGGTCAAACCTTTATAATTCCAAGGGTAAAGGTTGTAAGGGCCAATCTGGAATATACATTGTAGCCTGGTGATTATCCGGGTTTTAAACGAATAAGAGTGGAGGTTTGTTGAATGTTTGCGGAACTAAAGCGTCTGATCGAACAGATGGGTAAGGATCGCGGTATAGACAAAGAGGTGATCATCAAGGCGCTGGAAGATGCCATGTTGATGGCTGCCCGAAAGAAACTGGGCGCTGACGTGGAGCTGGAGGCCCACTACAATGACGAGGTCGGGGAGATCGAGGTCTTTCAATTCAAGACGGTTGTGGAAAAGGTCATGGATCCCGAGACTCAGATTTCACTTGACGTGGCAGTGGCAACGCTTGATGAGGACGCGCAGTTTGGAGACGTACTGGGCAGCAAGATTGAAACGAATACCTTCGGACGCATTGCCGTTCAAACCGCCCGGCAGATAATCATCCAGAGGGTAAAAGACGCGGAACGTGACAATATATATGAAGAATACCACGACAAAAAAGGTGATATAAGTAACGGTTTCGTCCAGAGAGTCGAGGCTGGAAACATAATTGTCAACCTTGGCTCTACAGAGGGCGTATTGCCTGTGAATGAACAGATCTTCAAAGAGGCTTACAAAAGAGGGGACAGAATAAGAAGCTTTATCTGCGAGGTCAAAAAGATTACAAAAGGTCCGCAGATTATCCTGTCGCGTACCCACCCCGGATTTTTGAAGGCATTATTTGAACTGGAAGTTCCTGAAATTGCCGAAGGTCTGATAGAGATAGTCAATGTGTCGCGGGAGCCCGGGAAGCGTTCCAAGATTGCCGTAAGGACAAGGGACAAGGATATAGACCCCGTTGGCGCCTGTGTGGGGATGAGAGGCTCCAGGGTGCAGAACGTTGTTCAGGAGCTCCGGGGAGAGAAGATAGACATAGTTCCCCATTCTGAGGACCAGGCCAAATACGTATGTAACGCCCTTGCCCCGGCCAAGGTGAACAGGGTTTTCGTTGATGAAGAAAACAGGGCGATGGAGGTAATCGTTCCCGATGATCAGCTTTCACTGGCAATTGGCAAGAGTGGACAGAATGTCAGATTGGCGGTAAAATTGACCGGTTGGAAGATTGATGTAAAAAGCGAGTCGGCCACCACTGCAGCGAAGGCTGATGAAGAAGGTTACAAGGCCTTAATGGAAATTCCCGGGATCGGCGAAGTGAATGCGGAGAAGCTGTTTGCCGCCGGCTTGAAAAGTGTGGCCATGCTGGCCGCCGCCGGCGCGGAACAGCTTTCTGCCCTGCCGGGGGTGGGCGAGACTACTGCCGAAGCCTGGATAAAAAAAGCGGAAATTGCTATTGATCAACAGATCGGGGAAAAGTAGTATTTTATTGTCGAGAGTGCCTTTAGGGGCGACGTTCGACAGGAGAGAGTGTTGAGTATGTCGAAAAAAAGGGTTTATGAACTGGCGAAGGATTTGGGACTTGAGAACAAGGAACTGATCTCTCGGCTGGAAAAGATTGGCATTACAGTTAAATCCCATTCGAGTGCGCTTGAAGACAGCGAGTTGGAGAGGATTCAAGCAGAACTGCTGTCCAGAGAGCCGAAAGAGATAGTTGAAAAAAGGATCAAGTCCACGGTTATCAGAAGAAGGGCTGTTCCTGCTGCCGTTGATGATGCCGCGCCTCAAGAAGAAAGTGCCGAGGCAGGCAAAGAGATTCCGCCCGTGGAGATTGAGAAACCTGTTGAAGCTGCCGCTCCGGTTGAGGAGAGTGTTCAGCAAGAGGCAGGACAACAAGCTCCCGTAAGGACGTCGATATACAGACATGAACGTTTAAGCGGTGTTATCCGCAGGCCGCCTGTTCCTCCGGCAACTGTCCCCCGGCATGGGACAGTTGCGACAGAGCCTGTCGCAACCGGGGAGAGCCCCGCATCACCGCTGGCAACGGCAGAGCGCGCAGAAAAACATGAGAAGCATGAAGAGCAAGTGGTTGCTGTTCAACCGGAAGCGGTAACGTCTGGAGGCGCCGGCAATAAGGCCCGAAAAGACGAAGGACCGGCAGTGCATCCCCCCTTGGCCGAAACCGGGAAACATGCTTTTGAGCAAAAACCAAAACCCGTTGTTTCCCCGGCAAGACCTTTGCGTGCGCCCTCCAAAGAACCATTTCGCAAGGGGGAGGGTGCTGCTGCACCTTCCCCCGCGCGTTCCGGCAAACCCGCCAGGCCGATGGAAACGGTTGACAAGCTGAAAAAGAAGGGCGGCGGCAAGGCGCCTTTCGAAGTTCTTATGGGCGAGGAAGTGCCGCGCAAAAAGATCTTTCTGAAAAAGTTGACCGACAAAAAGGGCGTGCCGATAGACCCGGATCAGCAGGAAAGGCGCCCGAAATGGCGCGAAGAAAAGAAGTCAGCGCCAGTCAAGATGCAGAAAACCCTGATTACAACGCCAAAGGCAATCAAGAGGAGAATTCAGGTTGACGAGGCGATAAGCGTAGGCGAGCTGGCCAAAAGGATGGGGATCAAGGCGTCCGAGGTTATCAACAAGTTGATCGGTCTCGGCTTGATGTTGACGATCAACCAGTCGGTTGATATCGATACGGCCGCCCTTATTGCCGCGGATTTCGGATACCAGGTGGAAGCGTCGCCGAGTGAGCGTGAGGAGATGCTCCCGCGGGAAGAGGCTTCTCCCGAGAAGCTCAGGTTGAGGGCGCCCGTTGTCACGATCATGGGGCATGTTGATCACGGGAAAACTTCGCTTCTCGACGCGATAAGGCAGACTAACGTGATCGATGGCGAGGCGGGCGGAATAACCCAGGCCATCGGCGCCTACCGTGTCAATATCAATAACAGGGATATTGTCTTTCTGGATACGCCGGGCCATGAGGCATTTACGGCGATGCGGGCGAGGGGCGCCCAGGTAACGGACATTGTAGTATTGGTTGTCGCCGCTGACGATGGCATTATGGACCAGACCGTCGAGGCGATCAATCATGCCAAAGTTGCGGGAGTGCCGATCATCGTTGCGATAAATAAAATAGACAAGCCGGGAGCGGATCCGGGCAAGATACGCCAGACCCTGACGGAGTACAACCTCCTGTCCGAGGAATGGGGTGGGGAGACCATCTTCTGCGAGGTGTCGGCAAAGAAAAAGACCGGCATCGAAGGACTTTTGGAGATGATCATCCTGCAAACCGATATAATGGAACTGAAGGCCGACCCGGATCGCCCCGCCCGCGGCGTCATAATCGAAGCCAAGCTGGATCGTGGACGGGGGCCACTGGCTACCGTCCTGATACAGGAGGGCACGCTGCATGAAGGGGATGCCTTTGTCTCCAAGACCGAGTTCGGCCGGGTGCGCGCCCTGGTGAACGATCAGGGCAGAAGAATCAGCGAAGCCGGTCCGGCGATGCCGGTTGAGGTTGTCGGTTTCTCCCGTGTGCCGCAGGTAGGCACCGAGTTCGTCTGCGTCGAGGATGAGAAAAAGGCAAGAAACATCGGTCAGTACTGGATCCGCAAGGAGCGTGAAAAAGATCTTTCCATTTCCTCCAAGATCACCTTGGAGCAGCTTTACCAGCGAATCCTGGAGGGGGCCAAGGAACTGAAGGTTATTGTCAAAGCGGATGTTCAGGGTTCTGTCGAGGCCCTGTGTGAAGCCCTCAACAAATTAAGCACAAGTGATATAAAGCTGAAGATAATTCACAGCTCTACCGGGACCATTACAGAAAATGACGTCATGCTCGCTTCGGCATCGGATGCGGTAATAATCGGGTTCAATGTGCGACCGGACGCGCGGGTGGCGGAGCTTGCGGAACATGAAGGCATAGACATAAAGCTCTATGATATCATTTACAATGTTATCGCTGATATAAGAGCGGCGATGGAGGGTCTCCTGGACCCGGTCTATAAGGAGGTTGTCCAGGGGCGCGCCGAAATCAGGGAGGTTTTCCGTGTTCCGAAGGTGGGGGCCATTGCCGGGAGCTTCGTTCTGGACGGAAAAATTGTCCGGTCGGCCAGCCTGCGCCTGATCCGGGACGGGGCTGTAATTTATGAGGGTAAAATCGCCTCGTTAAGGCGGTTCAAGGACGATGCCAAGGAGGTGGCCGCCGGTTTTGAATGCGGGATCGGCATTGAGGGGTTCAATGATATGAAGGCGATGGATATCGTCGAGACCTACATAAAGGAACAAATCGAGCGTAAATTGTAAAACGCAGGCGGCAGGCTCAAAAACCTGAAGTAAAGATTGATGAAGGCAGAGTAAAAACATGAGTGGTTTCAAAAGGGCAGACCGCGTTGCCGATCTGATAAAAATAGAGATAGCGGATATCCTGCTCAAACAGGTTCGCGATCCCCGTATTGGCGTTCTTACGATTACCGGGGTGAAGGTATCCGATGATCTGCGCTCGGCGAGGGTCTTTTTTGTGGAATTTGGAAAGAATGAGTGTGGTGATGAAGTTAAAGAGGGGCTAAAAAAGGCATCCGGTTTTTTGAGACGGGAATTGGGGCGCAGGCTCCAGCTCCGTTATGCCCCGGAACTGTTTTTTTCCTACGACCCTTCCTTTGCCTATGGCGAAAGGATTGAAGAGCTGATCGCGGAGATTCACGAAAAAGAACAACCTGAGTAGTGAGAAGGAGGGGAATGCTTCAGCAGATAGGCGAGTTGATCCAACAGCATCAAACATTTCTGATAGCAGCTCATGAACGTCCTGACGGGGACTCCATCGGCTCGGCCCTCGCTTTTTACCATATACTCCGCGGGATGGGGAAAGATGCCGTTATTTACAATCAGGACAGTATGCCGGAAAACTTTCTTTTTCTTCCCGGCAGTGACGTGATTACCCAAGCGCTTCCTCCCGTTGCGAATTTTGAGGTTGCCATTATTCTTGATTGCGGGGAATTGGAACGTGTCGGCAAAGAAGCGGCAACGATCGCAAAAATTCCCAATTTCGTGAACATCGATCACCACGTTTCCAACGGTGGGTTCTGCGACGTTTGCCTCCTTGACGCGAGTGCGAGCTCTACGGGCGAGCTTATATTTCGCCTGGCCCAGCACATTGAATTTCCGCTGACCAGAGAGATTGCGACTTGCCTTTACGCCGCAATTTTAACCGATACCGGCGGTTTTCGCTATGGCAACACCCGCAGCGGCACCCTGCTGGCGGCGGCGCGGCTTGTGGACAAAGGCGCCGAGCCGCAATGGATTTCAGAAAATATCTATGAATCCGATTCTCCGGGCAGGATTCGCCTGCTGGCGGCGGTTTTGCCGACACTCACCATTGAAGAAGAAGGGCGGGTGGGTTCGCTTGTCGTTACGCAAAAGGCCCTTGCCGAGTCCGGGGCGCTTTCCGATCATGCCGAGGGGTTCGTTGATTTTCCCCGTTCCATAAGGGGCGTGGAGATTTCCCTGCTGTATGCCGAGATGGGTGATGGGCGTTTCAAGATAAGCCTCCGTTCCAAAGGGAAAACAAATGTAGAGCGCGTTGCCAGGTTCTTTGGCGGAGGGGGGCATTTAAATGCCGCCGGCTGTCGCGTTTCTGGAGAGCTGTCGGAGATTCGCAGGCGCGTCAACGAGGCGATAAGGGATTGCATATTTTAAACATTAAGCTGCGCTTTCAAGGCATGAACGGGGTTGTGGTAATAGACAAACCGGCGGGCATGACTTCTCATGACGTCGTCGCTAAAATCAGAAGGATTTTGGGAATACGCAAGGTTGGCCATACAGGGACGCTCGATCCCATCGCTACGGGAGTCCTGCCCGTCTGCTTGAACGAAGCGACGAAGCTGGTGCAGTTTTTGGCGAATGACGGCAAAGAGTACCGTGCGACACTGCTTCTCGGGGTCAGGACCGACACCCTCGATACGGAGGGGGGCGTTCTGTCCCGTGAGGTTCCCTTGGTCAGCAGGGAAGAGGTTGAAACAGTTTTAAAAAGCTTTATTGGGAAGCGAAAGCAGGTTGTCCCGCGTTACTCGGCAGTCAAGGTGAAGGGCCGGGCCCTCTACGACTGGACAAGGCGGGGAATAGAGGTCGAGCCGCCCCAGCGGGAGGTGGAGATTTACGATGTCCGCATGGAGGAATTTTCTCTTCCGGAGGTTGTCTTCACCGTTTCCTGCTCCAAGGGTACCTATATCCGCTCTTTTTGCGCGGAGGCAGGCGACGTTCTCGGGTGTGGAGGGTGTATGTCGGCGTTGCGCCGGACGCGCAGCGGCATGTTTGATATCGAGTCGGCCATCGCCCTGGACGGCCTGTTAGAAGAAGGAGAAGGAGAGGAACTGGCGGCCATTAAACTGACGCCGCTTGCGGAACTCCTTCCGGAATTTCCGCTCATTGAAGTTGATGCTCCCCTTGCGGAGAAATTAAGAAACGGCTATCAGCCGGAAGGGGAGGTTCTGCTTGGCTATCATATTCCTTTTCTTGTGGAAGGAGATGTGGTAAAACTCTCCACCGACAAACGCCGCCTTGTGGCTGTTGGCAGGATGTTGTGTTCATCGGAGGAGTTGCTTGCCGGCAGGCGAAACATGCAGGCACTAAAAATTTTACGCGTATTCAATGACTGATGGAGAGGCTGGTTTACGTTGTAACAGCGATTAATTAAGGGAGGACGAAAGAAGTGTTAGAGGTAGGAAAAAGAAAAGAAATTATCGACAATTATCGGTTGCACGAGAAGGATACAGGCTCTCCGGAGGTTCAGGTCGCCCTGCTGAGCGCCAGGATAGAGTACCTGACGGAACATTTCAAGACGCACAAGAAGGATCATCATTCTCGCCGGGGACTGTTGAAATTGGTCGGCCAAAGACGCAGGCTTCTCGAGTATATGAAGGAGAAGGACGTCGAACGCTACCGGAAGGTGATCGGGCGTCTGGGTCTCAGGAAGTAGTATCAGACAATTGTGCGGGACATTTGGCAAGAGCAGGAAGTAAAAAGTAAACAGTAAAAAGTTGCGTGCCGGGGAAGGCATTATTGGGCGATTGGTTTTTGATTCCCTGCAGCCGGCTTTTTGCTTTTGCCTTTTACTTGCTGCTTTGTTTGACGTCCCGCACGCAAACACCTAATTGAAGAGGTAAATTATGAGTAAAACATTCAGTGCGGAATTTTCAGGAAGAACGATATCCCTGAAAACGGACTATCTGGCGGGACAGGCGGATGGCGCGGTTTTGGCAACCTATGGAGAGACAGTCGTTCTTGTGACAGCCGTTTCTCTCAAAGCGGCAAGGGAGGGCGGCGATTTTCTCCCCTTGACCGTTGATTATCAGGAGATGACCTACGCCGCGGGGAAGATTCCGGGCGGTTTTTTCAAACGGGAGGGACGTCCGAACGAAAAGGAGATACTTACCTCAAGGATCATCGATCGTTCCATCAGGCCGTTGTTTCCCAAAAATTATTTTCATGAAACCCAGCTTGTGGCATCCGTTCTTTCCGTTGATGAAGAGAACGATTCCGATGTGACGGCGATGCTCGCCGCCTCGGCGGCACTGGAGATATCGGATATCCCGTTCAAGGGGCCGATTGCCGGGGTGCGCGTCTGCCGTGTGGACGGCTCTTTTGTCTCCAATCCACCGCTCGCGCTTCAGGAAAAAAGCGAGCTGAATCTCTTTCTGGTGGGGCGCAAGATTGTCCCGGGGACGGAGGGACGGGATTACGATATAAACCTGGTGATGCTCGAAGGGGCTCTGAACGAGGTTGCCGAGGATGTTGTCGTGGATGCGATCAGCTTCGGCTTGGAGGCAATGCGTCCAGTGATAGACCTTCAGGACAAAATGCGCGCCGAGGTGGGCAAAAAGAAAAGGGCGGTGGTGGGGGCGCCCGTGGATGAGGCTCTCGTGGCAAGGGTTACGGAAATTGCCCTGCCGGGACTCAAAGAGGGCTACTCAATAGCGGGAAAGCTGGAGCGCTACTCCAGACTTGGTGATGTCCGTAAAAACGTCGTCCAGGAACTGACCACGGAAAACCCGGCACTGAAGGGCAAGATTCTGGAGATCGTCGAATCGCTGGAAAGACGCATTCTCCGCGAGATGATCATCAACGAAAACCGCAGAATAGATGGACGCAGCAGCACGGAGGTTCGTCCGATAACGTCCGAAGTCGGCATGCTTCCCCGCGCTCACGGCTCCGCGATCTTCAGCCGGGGCGAGACGCAGGCCCTGGTGACGGTTACCTTGGGGACTTCCCATGACGAACAGCGGATGGACTATATTGCCGGCGAAGAGATGCGTTCTTTCCTGCTCCATTATAATTTTCCCCCCTACTCGGTTGGCGAGGCCAAACCGCTCCGCAGTCCGGGAAGGCGCGAAATCGGTCACGGGGTGCTGGCCAGAAGGGCGCTTCTTCCCGTTCTGCCCCCGAAGGAGTCGTTTCCCTATACGATCAGGGTTGTCTCCGACATCATGGCTTCCAATGGGTCCTCTTCGATGGCCACCGTCTGCGGCGGCTGCCTGGCCCTTATGGACGCCGGCGTCCCGATTCGGGAAATCGTCGCGGGGGTCGCAATGGGACTTCTTCAGGAGAATGGCAAGGTTGTCATTCTTACCGATATCCTCGGCGATGAGGATCATGCCGGCGACATGGACTTCAAGGTTTGCGGAACCGAGAAGGGTATAAACTCCATGCAGATGGATATCAAGATCGATAATCTCACAAAGGATATTCTCCGCAAGGCCTTGAGTCAGGCCCGCGAGGGACGGCTGTTTATTATCGGAAAACTTCGCGAGACACTCGCCCAGTCGCGGGCGGATATCTCGCATTACGCGCCGAGGATTACAACCGTCAAGGTTCGTCCGGAGAAGGTCAGGGACGTTATCGGTTCCGGAGGCAAGAACATCCGCCAGATTGTAGCGGAGACCGGTGTGGAAATAAACATCGAGGACGATGGAACCGTAACCATCGCGTCCTCCGATGCGGAGGCGGCCTCCCGGGCAGTCGCCATGGTGAAATGGCTGACCGAGGAAGCGGAGGTCGGGAAAATCTATACGGGTACGGTCAAAAAGATCGTGGATTTCGGCGCTTTTGTCGAGATTATTCCCGGAACGGAAGGACTGCTGCATATCTCCCAGCTTGCGAAGGAGCGGGTAAACAAGGTCACCGATATCCTGCAGGAAGGCGACGAGGTGAGGGTAAAAGTCCTGGAAGTTGACAAGCAGGGGAAAATCCGCCTCAGCCGGAAGGATGCGATCGAATAACATGGTAAGCCGGACTGTCCTGGACAACGGCATCAGGATTGTCTCCGAGGAGATAGACCATGTGCGGTCTATCTCCATCGGGATCTGGGTTGAAAGCGGTTCCCGTCACGAAAACAGTGTCAACAATGGAACCGCCCACTTCATCGAGCACATGCTTTTTAAAGGCACGAAGACGCGGTCGGCATTCGAGATTGCCTCGGCCATCGATTCCGTCGGCGGGATAATGAATGCCGCCACCGGGAAGGAGTCCACCTCCTTCTATATAAAAATTCCCGACTATCACATAGAAACAGCGATCGATCTTCTCGCCGATATTTTTATAAGTTCACGTTTTGACGAGGATGACATAAATAAGGAACGATCGGTTGTGCTTCAGGAGATCAAGATGGCCGAGGATGAACCGGGCGATTACATCTATGATTTCTTTGAAGGGCTCTTCTGGAAGGAGCATCCTCTGGGATTGCATGTCCTCGGGTCAAAAGAAAGGGTGGCGTCATTGCATCGCAACGGCCTGCTGGGTTTCTTTCGTGACCGCTACAGGGGGAAGAACCTGGTCATTGCCGCAGCGGGCAATCTCAAACATGGTCATATTGTCGAATTAATAGAGAAATCGTTCCGGTCGTTGTCGGATTTGGCGGTAGTTGATCATATCCTTGCCCCGGAAGCCAAGGCCGGAACCGCCCTTTTTTACAAGGAGCTGGAACAGGTGCATCTTATCGTGGGGGCAACGGCACCCTCTGCTATAGACCGCGGGCGGTATGCGGCTTTTCTGTTGAACGCCGTTCTGGGGGGGAGCATGAGTTCCCGGCTGTTTCAGGAAATTCGGGAAAAAAGGGGGCTTGCCTACGAGGTTGGTTCCTATCTGACCTCCTATCGCGACGCCGGGGTCTTTGGCGTCTATGTCGCGACCGAAGCTGCGACTCTCAAGGAGACCCTGGGGGTTATCAAAGAGGAGCTGGCGCGTTGCGCCGCGGAGCTGATAAGCGAGAAAGAACTGAAGTCGGCAAAAGAACTCCTGAAGGGGAACTATCTTTTGGGAATGGAGAGTACCGATAACCGTATGGCAGGGCTGGCAAGAAACGAGATTTATTTTGGGCGCCAGATAACGCCGGAGGAGGTCGTATCCCGTATCGATGCGGTGCAAAAGGAAGAAATACGCTCTCTTGCCGAGCGGATATTTCGACCCGGCGCCCTGGCTGTCGCGGCGCTGGGCCCCGTTGCCGAAGAGGAACTGCATTAGTAGGGGCAGGTTTTAAACCTGTCCCTGCAGCCTAAAAAGGTTGAAAATGGTTGAAGAAGTCCATGTTTCTATTCTCAGGTTGCCCGGAGCTGACGATCTTTCCCTGCCGGCGTATATGACGGCGCAGGCGGCGGGAATGGATCTGCCGGCGGCCGTTGACGAGGCGGTAACAATTTTGCCCGGTGACAGGAAGCTGATTCCGACAGGCTTCATCGTAGCGCTGCCGGAAGGGTTTGAGGCGGAGGTGCGGCCCCGGAGCGGTCTTGCCCTGAAACATGGCGTTACGCTGGTCAATTCACCCGGTACAATCGACGCGGACTATCGGGGAGAAATCAAGCTTATTCTTATCAATCACGGGCAGGAGCCGTTTGTCGTCAGGCGCGGCGACCGCATCGCGCAGATCGTGGTGCACCGGGTCTGCCGCGTGACCTGGGAGCTTGGCAATGATGCGTCACGGACCGCGAGGGGTGAAAACGGCTTTGGTCATACGAATAATTAAAAGTACTTGCATAAATATATTTTTTTTGTAATATCTGCCCTGCGGCTTCTCTATAACAATGATTTTTAAATATCGCGGGACGCGAAGGAATGAAAATCGGCAGGTATCTGGTAATTGCTACGTTATTCATGGGGCTCCTTATCACCTTCGGTGACAGGGGACTTTTGGACAATTTCCGTAAAAAAGAACAACTGCTGGCCATAATGAAAAACAACCACCAGTTGACCATCGAAAATATTGCCTTCAAAAGAAATATACTGTTGTTAAGAGACGATCTGTCTTACCTTGAAATGACCGCGCGAAGCGATTTGGGAATGGTCAAGAAGGGCGATCTGGTTTACCGCAAGGGGCAATAATGTTAACCAAGACGGTGAAAGCATGTTTGATATCAATAATTTGTTTTCGGGAGGCAATCTCCTTGCCGGTCTCGATATTGGCTCCAGTTGCATAAAGCTTGCGGAGCTGAGCGAAAGTTCCAAGGGGGCTGTCCTGAGCCGTTTTGCAGTAATGCCGCTTGCCAAAGGGGTGATAGTCGATGGCGCTGTCGTGGAGACGGAGGCATTGACTGCCGTCATCAAGGATCTTTACAAAAAATCAGGCTGCAAAAGAAAAAAGGTAGCAACGTCCATCTCCGGGAACTCCGTTATTGTCAAGAAGGCGAGCTTTGCGCAGATGGAAGAGAGTGACCTCGGCGCCCTCATCCATGACGAGGCGGATAAATATCTTCCCTTTGACGACATGTCCCTCGTCGATTACGATTTCCAGATAATCGGAGAAAATCCTTTTAATTCAAGCCAGATGGATGTTCTCATTGTCGCCGCCAAAAAAGAGATCGTCGAGGGGTACACCGACGCTGTTGAGGCAGCCGGATTGACCCCGGTTATCATGGATGTGGATTCCTTTGCCGTTGAAACAATGTACGAGGAAAATTACGATTTCGAGGAGAACGACCTCGCTGTTCTTGTCAATATCGGCGCAAGCATCACCAACCTTAATGTTGTGAAGGGGGGAATGTCTATTTTTACGCGCGATTTTAACCTGGGGGGCAACTCCATAACGGAGTCTGTGGCGGCGAGTCTGGGGCTTTCATTTGAAGATGCGGAAAAGGCGAAAATTGAGGGTCATGGGGAGGATTCGCCCTCCCGGGAGCTCTTCCGCGCGGGACTGATCACTTATGCCGATACTATATGTTCCGAAATCGAGAGGTCAATTGATTATTTCCGCTCTACATTTGGGCAGGAGAATATAGGCCGGGTGCTTCTGTCCGGAGGCGGTGCGTTAACCCCCGGTATTGCCGGGGACATGGAACGGCGTCTGGGGATAGAGACGGCGCTTGTTGACCCGTTCCAAAAAATCAAGGTTGATAAAAAGGCCTTGGAAGCGGGCCCGGCGAATATGATAGGGCCCCTGGCCTCTGTCAGTATCGGGCTGGCGCTGCGGAAAATAGGCGACAAATGATAAAAATAAATCTTGTTCCCTATCGGGAAAAGGAAAAAAAGGATAATTTACAACGCCAGATATTTATCATTTCCGGGGCAATAGTCCTTTTTTTACTGACGCTCATCGCCGTGCATTTATATTTGAGCGCCGATCTCAAAAAACTGGAAAGCAAGGCAGCCGCGGCGGTCGCCAAACTCCAGATATTAGACAAGAAGGTAGGAGACGTAGATAAGTTTAAGAAAGACAAACAGGAGCTGGAACAAAAGCTCGGGGTAATTAACACCCTTGAAGTCAACCGGTCTTTTCCGGTGCGCCTGCTGGACGGGTTGAATATGCTCGTGCCTCCAAAAGAGGCCTGGTTGGAGAAGATAACGCAAAAAGGGACGGAAATCCGTATAGAAGGAATGGCGCGGGACAATGGTACCGTGGCCCGTTTTATGAAGAGTCTGGAAAAGGCGGTTTTCATCAGTCAGGTTGATCTGGTAGTTGCGAGGGAAAAAGATGTGGCCGGCGTGAAGCTGCAGCAATTCGTGATAACCTGCGTTGTCAATAGTAAAGGGGAATGAAGGTGGATTTCAATCTTGATGACCTGAAAAAACTCTCTCCCGCGCTTAAGGCGCTGATCGTTTTTGTCTTCTGCCTGCTATTGGGATATTTTTACTATATGTATTTCTTGCAGAATATCATTGCCGGCCAAATGTCGTTAAGAACAAAGCTGGCCGAAATGGAGAGTCAGATAGCGACCAAGGAAAAGGTGGCGGCGCAGATCGGCAAATACAAAAAAGAAGTGGAACAGCTCACGGCAGCCTTCAGTACGGCGTTGCTTAAGCTCCCCAACCAGAGGGAGATCCCGGGGCTGCTGGCCGCGGTTGTTCTTTCCGGCAAGGAAGCCGGAGTGAGGTTCGTTTTGTTCGAGCCGAAACCTCCAGCGCCGATCCTTCCCGTGACTAAGGCGGCGCCCCCCCCGAAGCCGGCTCAGAAGGGTGCGCCGGCCCAGCCGGTCGAGCCTCCAAAATTTTATGAAGAGATTCCCATAACGGTTAAACTTGCAGGCACTTTTCACAATACTGTCTCTTTTTTCGCGAAGGCGGCGAAACTTTCGCGCATTTTGAATGTTGAGGATATCGCCATCGCCGAGACAAAGCCGGCAAACGACAGGGAGATGACCGTGACGACCTCTTGCACGATGAGAACCTACATGTTTGTGGACAGGAAAAAACAATGAGACTGAAACCTCCAGGTTTCGCCATAGCCGCGGGCTTAGCGATTTTGCTTTTTGTCGGTGCCGCGTCGGGTTGGGCTGCGGATTCAAAAAAACCTGCCGGCAATGACAAATTGACAGCGGCCGAAAAAACAACGGCCAATGCCGTTGCTGTTTCGGCGCCTGTTTATCAGTACAACGCCCGAGGGAAGGCGGATCCTTTCAAGCCGTTCATGGAAACGGACCCTGACGTAATAAACAAGAAGGCCGCCGCACTTAAGCAAAAAACAGCCAAAGCGAGCAATAAGATGATTTCCCCGCTGCAACGTGCGGATATCGATAAATTTCTCCTGGTCGGCATAGCCGGCGATCAGAACAGGCGAACGGCGATCGTGGAGGATAAAGCCGCCAAAAGGCACTACCCCCTTTTTATGGGAACGCACATCGGTAAAAATGGCGGCAGGGTTGCCGCAATTCTTGCCGACAGGGTGATTGTCGAGGAGATTGTCAGGGACGATCAGAAAAAAACAAAGAAACGGCAGGTAAATCGTATCGAGATGTTTCTGCACAAAGATCAGTGAAAAATAGAGCAGAACTCGGGGGAGAAAATATGAAGCGGGCAAGAAGATGGGGCAATGGCATTTTTTTCATGGCTATCGTGCAGTCCTTGTTTTTACTGCAGGCATGGGGCGCAGGCGACGTGATGAAGGCGGATCCTCCCAAAACAGCGGCTGCCGGCTATCTGGAGAATGTTTCCTTTGAAAAGCTCCCCGGGAAGGAGCGGGTAAAGTTTTCTCTTTCCCGCCAATCGGTGGTTGTGGTCGAACAAGCTGGTGATAATGTCAGTGATCAAACCGGCAGCGCAGTTTCTGTTCGCATGGAGAATGTCTTTGTCCCGGAGGGGTTGCGGCGTGCCCTCGGCGAGACGGTGCTGACCAATGTAATTCGGGTAACTCCTGTTCAGAAATCCGACAAAGAGGGTCTGTGGGCAATCGCCACGATCTATCTTAAGCAAAAAGCCCCCTTCAGTATTCGGGAGGAAGGGCTCAATGTTATTGTAGATTTTAACGTGGCCTCCCTCGCGTCACATCCGGAGGCGGGAGTGACGCGAGCCATCATCGCGTCCCCTGTAGTTTCCAATCAAAAGAAGACGGGCAGCCTTGACGGGCAGGCTTACCGGCGCGGAACGGGCGCCCCGGAAGGTGAACGAAAAGGTGCCCCCCCAGCCATCAATGCCTCCCGGATTGTTCTCGATGTACAGGAAGCCGATATTAAAGCAGTTTTTCGGCTGCTGGCCGAGCAGGGCAATGTCAACATCGTTTCCGGCGATGAGGTGAAAGGGACGGTAACCCTGAATCTGAAAGACGTCACCTGGGATCAGGCGCTGGACACCATCCTGGGAATAAAAGGGCTTTCCAGGAAAACCGAGGGCAATATCGTCACGGTGATGACAACGGGTAAAATAGAAACAGAGCCCTTTGTAACCAGGGTGGTCAGTGTCGATTACACCGATGCCAAGAAGCTTACGGCAAACCTGATGGATCTGTTGCCCAAAGACAAGGATGGCAAGGCAAGAGGTTCCGTCAAGGTTGATGAACACAGCAACGCCCTGATTATTCAGGCAACGCGGCAGGACATGACAAGGCTTTTCCCGATTATCGAAAAAATCGACAAGCCTACCCCGCAGATATTGATCAAGGCCAATATCGTGGAAACAACCAAGGATACCGCCCGTAATCTCGGCATCCAGTGGGGCGGCATGTACGGACACAAGGTAGGAAGTCAGGGTCTGTATGTAACGCCGGGAGGGATGGGAGGGGCCGCTGTCGCTCCCGGCTCGGCCTTTTCGGGCGACTATGCGCCGACCTCCGGTACTGCGGGAATAGCCGGGCAGGGATTCGGGGTAAATTTTCCGGCGGCCATGACAGCAACGGCATCGGGATCTTTGGGGCTGCTCTTCGGCACCATCGGGGAGAATATTCTCGAGATTCAGTTAAATGCCCTGCAGAAGGACGGCAAACTGAAGATCCTTTCCAGTCCCTCGATTACCACTATGGACAATCAGAAGGCCTTTACCGAAAACGGCGAGAAGGTGCCGTATGTTACAACCGAAAACAGCGGTGGAACCACTACCAGATCCGTCAAATTTGAAAACGCTGTCCTCCGGCTGGAGATAACCCCTCATGTCATTGACGGAAAAAATTTAACGATGAAAATTTTGGTGCAGAAAGACGAGGTTGATCCCAGCCGCTCTGTGGACGGCAATCCGTACATCATAAAAAAACAGACGGAAACGAACCTCATTGTGCAGGACGGCGAGACGATCGTGATTTCCGGCTTGACCAAGCAAAAGAATCTTGAAAATGTCAATGGAATACCATGGTTAAAGGATGTGCCTGTTCTTGGATGGCTTTTTAAGGGAGAAGGGAAAAGTGAATCGATGGAAGAGGTGCTGATTTTCATTACTCCCAATATCCTGAATCCGGCGGTGGCATCCGGGATACAGGGCGGATTTTGATCGGGGGTTAGTTATTTCTTTGGTTACAAAACAATTTCCCTTAGCGTGTGATCATTCAGGGAGACAGAAATTATGAAACGTTTCACCGGATTTATTTTGATGGTGTTAGTTGCTGCCATCGTTGGCGGAGCCGGAGGCTGTGCCGGGCCCAATTACCAAAAAGGGGTGAAAAACTACAGACCGGACGATGCGGCGGCGGCGGTGCGGGAGCTCCGGCCGCTTGCCGAGAAGGGCAATGCCGATGCGCAGTTCAATCTCGGGTCTCTTTATTACCAGGGTTGGGGGCTTCCCCAGGATTATCAGGAAGCTGTCCGCTGGTTTCGCAAGGCTGCCGAGCAGCGCCAACTTCATGCGCAGGCAACTCTGGGCACCATCTATGCTGAAGGTGTTCAGGGGGTGATCGCGAAGGATTACCCTCAGGCGCTTATGTGGTTTATCTTTGCCGCTGCCCAGGGGGATACGGAGGCAATGGAATTCAGGAATACACTGGCCGCAAAAATGACGCCGGCTCAGATAACCGAAGCGCAAAGAATGGCCAGGGAATTCAAGCCGGCGGATGCATACACAAAGCTGTATGGCGAATTGAAACCCCTTGCCGAAAAGGGCGATGCCGCCGCCCAGTTGAAGGTTGGCCTTATGCATTACCAGGGCCGGGGCGCTGAGAAGGATCTGGGCGAGGCATTGCAGTGGTTCAGAAAATCCGCTTTGCAGGGCAATGCCTTTGCACAGGCGAATGTCGGGTATATGTATGACATGGGAGAAGGCGTTCCGCAGAACCATGTCGAGGCGGCCGGATGGTATCTTAAGGCCGCGGAAAGAGGTAACGCCCAGGCCCAGTTCACGTTGGGTTCCATGTATGAAAAGGGCTTGGGTGTGCAGCAGGACGAAGTGCAGGCGCTGATGTGGTTCAGCCTCGCCACTGCGCAGGGTTTTGGAAAGGCCAAAGCGGCGCGGGACCGCATAACTGTCTGGATGTCGCCCGACCAGATCGCCGAGGCCCAGCGGCTGGCGCGGGAATTGAAAATATTGAGCGAATAATCGTTATTTTATAGCACGTGAAAGGAGAGTGGGGATGTTAAGAAAAGCAGTGCGCTTTCCCGGGCTGATGATGCCCGTGCTGATCATTGTGCTTCTTGGGTTGCTGGCTGGGTGCGGGAGCGGTGGCCTGACTGATGCGCCTGCCGGTTCCCCCAGCGGCGGCACGAATGACGGGACAACCGATGGGACAGGAGGAACGGGGGACGGAAGCGGAACCACGCAAACGGCAGCCAAAATCGTTTTGGCGCCTTCCCCTTTTACCGTCAAGTCCGGCGGGGGAGATACTGGCGTATCCACCATCGCAGCAACAGTCATCGACAGCAACAAGGTGCGCATCGCGAATATGAAAGTGTACTTTAAAATAACGGAAGGCAGCGGCGATCTGAACGCTCCCTTTGCCGTGACTGGCGCAAAAGGCGAAGATGCGACGGTTGTCTTTTCATCGGGGGGCAATTCTTTAAACGGCAATGCTAAAATTACGGCCTATACCGATTCCGGTGTTTCTGAATGGACGGCGGTGGTCATTTACGGTACAACGCTTACCAAAGCCACGGATCTGACCAATCCGACGAACGATGGAACATCGGCTGCAAAGGCAAAGCTCACGATTACGGCAAACGACGCCCGGGGCAATCCCATCCGCGATGTTCCCATAATGTTCAGCAGCATCAGCTCTGCGATAGGGGGAGGTACCGTTTCTATTTACGACTATAAAACTGGGTCAACCCTCACGGATAATACCAAGAATACGGATATGTATGGTCAAGCGATTGTAACGGTGGAAGGCAAAACCTCAGGGCTGGTTGCGGTTAAGGCTGTGGTGAAGACCCCGGCTGACAGCTTGGCGCCTGAGACATCGGTGACACAAGATTACACGGTAGTATCACCCGCCGACGTGATCACTATTGAGGAGCCCGCTGCCGATACCTATTCCATGAATACGATTGATTCCGTTACCATCAAAGTAAAGGCCTCCGCGGCTGCCACAGTGCGGTTTGCCTCCTCGCAGGGTTATTTTGACGACGTTACCACAAAATTAACGACGGAAAAACCTGTTGCAGCCGGTTACGCCTCGGCCAAGTTTAGTTGCACCGTGGCCGGTTTTGCCACCATCGAGGTATCTGATCCGAGTAATCCCTCCGGCAAGGATGCTTTAACCGTGATCGTATCAGCGCCGTTGGGCGCGGCTCCAAAAATAAAGCTGGAGTCCAGTTCGGCCAACCTGCCTCCCAGCACCGGCGGTGTGGTAAACACAGTGAAACTGACAGCAACAGTGACCACGGCCAGCGACGAGCGGGTGGCAAATGTCCCGGTCGCCTTTTCAATTGTGGCGCGCAGCACCGGCGGAACGGAAACGATGTCACCTCTGATTGCGGTCACAGATGGCACAGGGAGGGCTGTAACAACCTTCACTTCCGGCGATTTGGGTTCCGTCGGGCAAGGAGTCACGGTTCAGGCAAGTTTGGCAAGCGACAGCAGCGTAAAGGCCACCGCCTCTGTCTTTATTACCGGCACTCCGGGTTCAGTGGCCATAGGAAGAGGCACTAAGGTTACCGACGGTAATACTTACTACAAATGGCCCATGGTAGCTATCGTGGCAGATTCTGAAGGCCATGCCGTCCCCAATAGAACCGTTTCTCTCAAGTTATGGCCGTCCCGTTATGCCACGGGAACTTGGTCACAGTCTATTAACCCCGTTTCGGGAGCTACTATGTGGGGGCCCACACAGACGAGTATTAATCCAAATACAGATACTGATCAAGATACGATCCGTGATCCAGGTGAGGTCGTTAATAGTAATGGTCAGCTTATTCCTCCAAATTCTGCGGCAGGTGTCATACCGACAACCATAATGACAGATCTGGAAGGCAAGGCAATTTTTGATCTCATTTATGCCAAGGAGTACGCTGAGTGGATCGAAGATAGCCTTACAGCAACGATCGAGGTGGGCGGAACGGAAACAAGCGCCACTGTCCTTTTCTGGCTGTTGCCGACACAAGATGATATTGATAAGGGTCTTGTGTTTAATTCTCCTTTCGGGCCTTAATCCCGGGTTTATAGGCAGGGGAGCGCCTAGGTAAAATGGATCTGCCAAATAAAGCCAGCGCTGCATTTCGGTGCAATGATTTCTGAAAGGGTCAAAATGAGTACCAGATAAAGGGGGCTGCGGCGACATGCAGGCTGGCGCCTTTTAACACGGGTACAGCGAATGTTTTTGCCACCAGTTCCAGCGAATGTTTTTGCCACCAGTTCGAGCAATTCGTCGGTGAGCGCCAGTGGTGATTATACGTACACCGTTCCTGCCGGAACAGCTTCAGGTTCCGTATTGTATGACAGGATCAAGATCAGTGAAACATTAACGGCAGGAACTACGACCGTCACCTGGATCACATACAGTGTGGATGTGGAAATCCACGTTCCGTAAAATCAGGAAAAAAGGGGGACATGGAGAAAAAAAGGGGGACATAATACTATTTATTTGGGGGGGAGTTGTTCGGCCCGATATTTTTTCCGCTGGTCGTTGAAAAAGGCAAAATAAAAAAGGTATTATGTCCCCATTTTACCAAACTTTTTTAGATCAGGGGGATCGTATGTTAGCAAAATATTTAAGAAAACATTTTCCAGCCGTGGTCATCGGTCTGGCGGTCCTGCTGATCATGGCCACCGGGGTATCGGCGCAGACGACAAATCTGCTTCAAAATGGGAGCTTTGACGGCAACCTGAACGGCTGGATTGTCAACCCGGCGCTCCAGACCGGAACCACACCCTGGACGCCACTTTTGGGGGATGGCACTGGTGTGACCCTCCATCCGGACAGTTATTCCTTCCAGGGTACTATCCTCTACCAGAACCTCAACGTCACGGGGATTGCGGGGAAGCAAGTAACCCTGCAGGCGAAGCTGTGGCAGCTCTTCTCGCCGCCGTACCAGAGCACAGTGGCTTTTTATCTTACCTACGTGGACACTGCGAACGCCTTCCACAGGGTAAAGGTTTTCAACCCTTTGAATTCCAGCATTACGACTGATTCTGCTGCAGCCCCTGTATCCGTTAGCTATACATTTGCCGGCGCTGCCTCCAAACTTGTGAAATTAGAGATAGCCAAAGAGGCCGATGGCGAATTTCATCTGGACGACGTTGTTTTATCGGCAGACGGCGTGACGAGCGGTTCGACGCCGGTTGTATCAGGCGTAGCTGAAGGGACAGTACCTCATCCAATTCCTGCTGATGGAATATGCAACACCTGCCATAAGGATGGCGGTAATGCTCCCGTACTTTCCGCGACAAGCGGGGCTTACGGCGCGACGCTTACGATCACCGGTTCCAACTTTGGAGGGACGACGGGGAAAGTGACTATCGGCGGCGTTCCGGTTACGGTCAACTCCTGGACGGATACAGTCATTTCCGTGACCGCGGTCTCCCCGGCGCGTAGCGGCAGGATCATTGTCATTGCGGGCGGGGTGGAGAGCAACCCCTCGCCGCCCTTCCAGGTGACTTCCCCATACTTCAACGTGGAGCTTATAGCTTACGGCGCCAAGGTAATCCAGGGGCAGCAGGCGGAGTTCCTCTTCAAGTCCACGTTCCTCAACGGATTTACGACGGTGGACGGTATTGCCCTGCAGCTTCAGGGGGATAACGCCTTAGCCTTCGCCGGCAAGGCTGCTTTCACACTTGTCCCTATAAAGAGCGCCGGCGGGGCGCTTTTGAGGATCAACACGACTGGGCTTCCGGCCGCGACCTACACGGCGGATATTGTGGCCGTCAACGGCAGCGAAATCGTTCCGGTCGGGATTTTGAACCTGCAGGTCGTCACCGTCAGCAACATCAAGTTCTACGAGATGATTTATGACCCGGTTAATTATGTGTCCACCAGGGTTGACTATACCTCCTCCAACCCCAAGACCGTTTCGGCGCAGGGTCAGCTCTTAATCTATACCGATGTGATTGGGTCGGACGGCCAGGTCTTCTATGGCGACTCAGGCGAAAGCGGAGTAGGGTTATCGGAAGTTCCCGCCTCCGGCGCTTACCCGATTTTGGGAATATACAAGCGTTTCTGGGGGCCTGACATCTATGCCGTTGCAAACGGGACGACGACGCTCAGGGCGACGACGCCGGACGGGACATTCCGCGATCTGCCGATAACGGTGAATTTTCCGAGTGGTGCGACCGATTCCTATATCTCGTCAATCAGTCTGTCTGCCAATCCCATCTACAACAACCGGACGGCGCCGATAACATGGTCCGCCTCCGGCACGACGAGTCTTGGCTGGATCGGTTTCGACACCGCGGGGATGATGAACTTCCAAATAGATTTCCTCGACAAGCTCAACCGCTCTTCAGACGGCCTGTCGGCGACCTCTGCCTTTACACTGCAAAACCCTCCGGCGGATATCGGAACGGCGCTCCTTTACGCCTCGACTAATGACGGCAAAGCCAAGGCAGTCATCCCCCTGACGACGGTCAATGATCCCGCTACGGGGCTTCTTGCCTTTTACATCAGAAGCCTCGATCCCAGCGCCTTTGCCGAAATGTTCAAGCTCTATTTCTACGGCGCTTCCGACAATCAGTTGAAATTTACCAGGGATGTCTATGCGATGCATGTCGGCAGCAAGCCGGTTCTCGTCGGGAACATCCCGCCGGGCAGCTACAAGATTCTTTTCACACCCGGCAACGTCAGCGTGAAACCGCAGTGGTGGCCGAACGCCGCAGAGATTTTCGGAGCCACCGCAGTTAATTTTACGGCGGACATGACCACGGGCGACATTTACTTCTTCGTCGGGTCGCAGTCGACGGATACAGCGGTCACCTTGCCGACACCTGCGAGTCACGACTTCACATCTACCCAGGCGGGAACAGGCAGTGTCGTCTTTACGGCGGGCAATGGCTATGTCTGGAGCGCACAAAGCAGCGCCCCCTGGATTACAATCACCTCGGGCGTAACGGGGATTGGAAGCGGAACGGTGACTTACACGGTAGCCGCCAACCCGTACAGCTATTCCCGAACCGGGACAATCATGATCGGCGGGCAGTCATACACAATTATACAGGCAGGGACGAGAGTTGTTCCACGTCATGTTGGAACCTGGGGGGTGCAGCAGCTCATCCACTTCGATGACGGGTATAACCAGGTCGGCACGGTTTCCGTCCCCTGGTACGCCGAAGCCACCCGTGCGACCTTTAACGAGGACGGCACGGGAACAATGGTCACGACGAAAAACGACAACAACGGAGAGGTGAAACAGCAGACTCAATCATTCACCTATGCGACAGCGGCTAACGCCGACGGTAGCATGAACATGGCGATTACGATGACGGTTGAATCTGTTGCCTCTACCGATACCGTCCGGATAGTCATCAGCGACAACGGCAATATGGGGATCGTGGACGGCACGGCGAAGGACCACCGGCAGATGCTGATGGTCCTCTACCGAATCGATTCGACCAAAACCTACAGCAACGCCGACGTCAGCGGTCAGTACTACAATGTCGGCTTCGAGCGTAACATGACAGGCGTGGCCGATCCGCCTGACTACGGCAACGGGAGCTTCATGGCGATTTCCGGCGTCCATACCTTCGCCGGGAATGGCACTTACACCTACGATGCTTATGCAAACTCTGTAAAAACAGACGGTTCCAATCTGATCTGGCATGACGATCAGACGAATGTTGTTCGAAATTACGGGGTCGCGGCCGACGGAACCATGACCGCGGGAAGCGGCGCCTTCCAGGGCTACTTTGCCGGTAACGGGCTAACCGGCGGCGGGGGCGGTGCTTTTATAAACGGTGTCAACAACCAGCTTGCGTACTTCTTCCTGAAAAAGGGCGATCGTACTGACGGTTACACGACGAGCGACATCGCCGGAAGGTGGGCGCTTGTCAGTCTTGGTCAAGACAGCAAGACAACCGATCCGAAAATAGAGGGCTTCTACTCCTCCTTCGGGACGATGATCTGCGACGCCCTTGGTAATTGCAGCGTCAAGGTGAAGGATCGCAATAGCGACAATTCCACAGCAATCACGGCGGATAATATGAAAATTGCAGTGTCTGCCGATGGCAGCTTCGGAACCTCTTTTGGTGGGCAGTCGCCCGTCTACGCCGGGGCGATTGGCAACAACGGCAACACGATTCTGATTAATCCGAGCCTTCATTATGCAAGCGGGGATGATCCGTGGAACCGCGAAATTGTGCTCGGCATCCGGGCGAGCAATGTCGGCGACCTGGCCGGCGGCGTGGCCATCCTCAAGGGCGACATCAACGGCGACGGCATGGTTGACCTGGCCGACGCTGTCCTGGCCCTCAAGGTCATGGCCGGGATAAACGCGACCATTCGCCCCATTTACCCCGCCTCCGGCACGGACGTAAACGGCGACGGCAAAGTCGGCCAGCACGAGCTGCTCTACATCCTGCAATATGTTTCCGGGTTGCGGTTGCTGCAGTAATGAAAACCAATTAGCCGGACCTCTATTCTCGCCGAATGAAGGTCCGGCAATTTCAAAGATCGGCGGGAATGTCACATTGAACCAGACAGGCTGTTGATTTATCGGATGGAAAAAAGCGCGAACATTTTTGAACGCACCGGAACGTATGCTGCGTTATTCATGTAACACGAAAAAAACAGTGGCTGCCCCCGATTTCACACGAACGCTATTGTGGTTGTCTTACTTATCCAGAAAGCTTTTCAGAATCTTGAAATTCTCCCGACGGTAATAGGTTCGCAAAGGTTCTTCGAGAAGCGATCCCAATTTCACCTGATAATCCTGCCGGGTCAAGGCGTTGATGCCGGCCAGCAGCTCCTTCTTGTCGGAGGGCGATATTTCAGGGAAAGCACCAAGTTTATAAAGGTATTCAAGATCATACACGTCCCTTATTTCACGCCGCTGCAAAAACGCCTTTACTTTTGAGGCGGCCATATCCCGCAAGGACACAGACGCAACCAGCACCTGCACCGGCGCGTATCGGCTGAAGGCAATCGTCTGCTCGGTGCTGACCGTGTCGGCATCTTTTCTGATTTCGATCTTCAGGGAACGCGGAAACGCTGGCGATTTTAATTCAAAAAGCCAGGTGTGAAATTTGTCGGCGGTATCGGAAAGAAGATACGACATAGCGAGGCAATCCCGGATGCGAAAAAAGAGATCCGAAGACGGACTGCCCTTCAGCCGGAAATCGAGATCGACGGAGAACCGCTCCAGACCGTGACACAAACGCAGCATAGTTCCTCCGCCGAACACAAGACGCGACAGCAAGCGGCTGCTGTTGAGCTGTTCCAGAACCGACATTTCAAAAATTTCCTGCTGAATCAGATCCTGCATATTCTTCTCACCAGATTTTGTGTCCGCTTGGGAAAGGGAGCAGACATTTCCTGCAGGACATCGCGATCAAGTCGCTCCAAATCCAGGGAATCCGCATCAAACGCATAACGGCCCAAGGCGGTCAGGTGGCATGCATCTACCAAGGCCTTCTCTTTGCGGGCGATGAACACATCTCCGATTTTTCCAAATCCGAAATAAAAATTCTTCATAAACTTGAAATAATGGAATTCCCGGTCGCGGGCTGTGTATGTAAGAGAACGCTTCAGGGAAACGCTTTCACACCAGTCACGCTGTACCTGCGTTGAGACACCGGTGAAGGAAAGGGCGCTCATGCAGGAAATGTAGGACGGCGTCTGCAGAAAATTCGCAATATGGAAAAAACCGGATTCGCTGGAGCGCTGCCAACGCGCTGTCGTCAAATAAAAGTCTTTTTTCAGACGAAGAAAAAGACCAGCTTTCACCTTTCGACTGCAAAAGACGTGCGACGATTCCTTTTTAAGGCCCATGATGCGGGAAACATCCTCGGTCGTAAAGAAAGGCAGCGCATCCAGCTCGTTCAATTTTAAATACTGCATGGCAGGGATACATCCTTATCATTTTTGATAATTATATATCCCTGGAGGTGAGCGAGTCAAGGGAAATTCCGGGATAAAGGGGGAAAAAGGGGGACATAATACTATTTATTTGGGGAAAAAGGGGGACATAATACTATTTATTTTGTTTTTTCACTGGTCTTCCCCGCTTTGCGGGTTCGATGTTGCGTCCTGTAATAGTTGAAATCATGGCAAAAAATGACTTATCGCCTTCGGGCCGTCCCGTCTGGGTGGCCCTCCGGAGACGATCAGTCTCATGGCTGTCACCTCCGCCGAGGAATGCCCGCCAATCTCCGGCCAACGCCATCAAGCTGCGATCATTGATCAGCGGATCATCCGCGCGCAACCCCAGATGAAAGGCGGCGCTTGACCAGGGATAATCCTCCGCCGACTTCACCATCCCGGCGCGCACGGGATTAAGTTCGACATAACGGGTTGCAGCCAGCAAATGACGTTCATCAAGCGCAACGGAGCCGAAACGTCCCTGAAACAGATAACCCTTTGCGCCGTCCTGTAAATTTTTAGCCCGCGTGTAGCGCCGGTGTGCTTCGCCAAAGGCCCTGGCCAGAGATTTTTCCTGATGGGGAGTCGCGATAAAGTGGACGTGATTGGTCATCAGACACCAGGCGAGAATTTCCACCTCAAAGCGCCTGCTTTCCTCGGCGAGGAAATTGATGTAGCGGCGCCGGTCTTCGTCATTATTGAAGACAGTCAGCGAACGGACACCGCGCTGGGTAACGTGGTGGGGATAGCCGGGAACAACTATGCGGGATAAGCGAGCCATGCTGCGTACAATAACACAATCATAGGAAAATACAAATTAATTGTATTATGTCCCCCTTTTTTCAATACTGCAAAACAGTGTGAAGTGAGTCACAGAATCAGTAAGAAAAGGCTTGCTTTCCGATGGGACTATGCATAGAATTCCCCCCGGAAGGGAAACGGGGCTTTGCCTGAACGTTTCTGCACTTCCTAAGTCCTTGAAGCAACACGGCGGTTTTTAATGTTTATTTGTATTTTCGAGATATGATGATTTTAGTCAACAATAATACAGTGATCAAAAGACAGAGGTCTTGAAGGAGGCAGATATGTACCGGAAGAATTTCATGAAAATGGCTGCGCTCGCGGCAGTGGTTATTTCCTCGTTGCTGATCGGGGGGGTGTTGAACACCGCGGCGGCCTTCTCGGTGGATGTGAAAAGGCTCTACTATGCGGATTATACGGATACGACTACCACCAGAAGGGTGATCGACTACGATTTCTCCGGAGGGGCGATAAGCGGCAGCACCATTTACATTCCCTCGGCTCCTTCGGGGGCCAGCGGTGCGGGTGTGTTGCAGGCGCCCCCTGCCGATGGATCCCTGACTTACACCTTCGAGCCCTACCCTGATCCCTCGAACGATATCTCTGCAACCCTGGACACAGTGAATACAAGAGCCACATTGAGCTCTGTTGCGAACGGAGGGTTGATCATCAACACCACGCCCTCTCTTTCCACCACCCTTCCCGTACCCCAGTGGACCTACCTTGCCGCACTGAAAAACTTTGCCGGAATGACCGACCCCACAAAAGATTATGCTGTATCTGTCGGTTTCGGCAGCATGACTGTCGGGCCTCATCCGGAATTCAGCGCCGCCTGGCTCCCCGCTTCGGGCGGGGGAAGAGATCTGGTTCTGAGGGCCGAAATCTACGACGATACGGGAGAGGGAACGACTGTGTGGGGGCCGTTTAACACCAGTCCTCTCAGTGGTTTTGATCTTGTCAACGGAGTAATTGTCCTGAGGATTCGCTGCTTCGATCCGGCGGGCGGCAACAGCATGGTTTTCGATTACAGCCTTGATAAGGGCGTGAGCTGGACCGTTGTCGGTACATACAGTTTCGGGTTCACCGTTTCTCAACTGCCGGTGGGTTTCCCACATGTGAGCTTCCCGGGCAAGTTTCCCTACGTAGCCCTGAGAGCCGAAACTCCGGGCGGTGGGGACATGCAACCCTTCCAGGCCTTCTCCAATCATGCGCAGGAGTACGGTTACTTTGCCCTGATTTTCGCAAACGATCCGGGCGGCAATCTATATTCGGGCGTAACCGCTGAGAGTGTCAATATTGCCCCCGGGAGCACGGGTTACCTTGCTCAGACGAGTCTTGGGTATAGCAACGACCAGTGGTGGGTGAAACCGGATATTTCCCTGGGAATGACGTTGCCCACCGTTTTTCCCACATATCACATTGTCGCGACAAAAAAGGACGGCACCGGGACGGTTGTGGTGGATAAGACGATCACCGAGTACATGTCGCAGTTCGTGACGGTAACCTCGCCTGCAGCCAACGCTTCGCTGAGCGCTCCGCCAACCTTTTCCTGGACCTGGCCCGCCGGTGCTCCGCCCATAGGCTGGTATGGCATCGACGTTCGTGACACAACGCTGCAGGATAGCCAGGTGATGAGCCAGTACAACCTGCCCGCCTCCACGACGAGCGTCCTATACTCGGGCGCGTCGCTTGTGAACGGCCACAGCTATAGATACACGATATCCGCCAGCGATTTTAGCGGGAACACCTCCCAGACCTACGGCAGTTTCACCTACAACGGGACGGCTGCCGGGACGATCGCTTTCAACGGTTGGGCGCTGAGCGCTCCCGACTGGCCAAATACAACCAACATGACGCCGGTTTCCGGGACAAATGTCGGGGCTTATGTTCCGGGGACGACGACGCCGATCAATACGGCCACCCCCGATGGCAATGGCGCCTTCAACCTTACTGGCATTCCCGCTTCATCAAACTTCTTCCTGCGCGTGGGGCCGCCTGCGGGATATCAGGTCGTCCTGAGCAAAATAATGAACTGGAACAGCAATATTCAGGCGCTTTTGCCCTTTGCGCTCCTTACGACTGTTCAGTACAACGCCCTCAACACACCCGGAACCAGTATGATCATCGGCCGCGTTGCCCTGAAGAGCAATCCCGCGACGTTTTTGTCCGGGGCGACTGTGACGGCGACGCAATGGCTGGGTAGCGGGACAACGAGCGTGACCTACCCCGTAACCTACACCGGTGGCGGAACCTCCACGGCCTCCGACGGCATCTATATGGTGAAGAACGTCCCCGCCGGGACAACGGTGCAACTTACGGCAACGCTTGCTGGCTATACCTTCGAATTCAACAATTCCATCGTTCCGACTGCGACCGACCACGTCTCCGAAGACTCCTTCTTCGCGACGCCGACGACCGGCGGCGGGACGGTCTCCTTCAGCGGGGTGCTCCTTTATTCCGACAACACTCCGGTAGCGGACGGCGTTATTGAAATGGGCGGGAACGCCGCGATCGCCACCACGACGAACGCCAGCGGGGCATTCACGCTGACAGGGCTTCCCTCCGGGACGCCTTTCGATGTCATGATGTCACCGCCTGCGGCAAGCGCAGCCGGATATGTCCCGAGCTATTCGCAGGCAATTATGGCTACTGCGCCGGTCACCGCCTCGCGCTCCTATACGCTCTTCAGCACGACCGAGATGAACAGCTTGCAGACGGCCGCCGGCACGGGCGTAATCCGCGGCCGGGTGATGAACAGCGCCAATCTGGGCGCCGGTTATGTCAGCGGGGCGGTTGTGACCTATACAAGCTCTTTGGGAAACAGCAATTACCGGGTTGTGTATGAAGACAATGCCGGCAATCCCGTGACGAGTGGGGGAACGTACCCGAACGGCAGATTCATGATTCTCGATGTTGCTGTCGGCGACATGGTGACCGTGCAGGCCGCAAATTCCAATTATAACTTTCAGGGGACAGTTTTCGGAACCGAGGCCGACAGAACCCATGGCAACAGCGTGTACCAGGGGCTTGTCAGGGGTGAGGCGCTTTCCGGGCGGGTGGCGATCGGCGGTCACATAATGAACACCGCGAATCCGGCTCTTGGCATCAAGAACGCGACGATCGAGCAGGTCGGGGCGACCAGTCCCGTCAACGCGACAACCTCGAACGGTGACGGCTTTTTCTATCTGAGCGTCCCGGCGGCGACTGCCCTCCAGTTGAAGTTCAGCAAGGTGCAGGACGCGACGCTGGCGCCGACCTACACGGCCGACATGAAGTTTGGCGCGGAGAATCTTGCCATCGGCGATTTCAACCTCTTTCCCAAAACGACGCTTGCCGGCTGGGGTATAACATCCGGCAAGGGAATCATCCGCACGCGGGTAAAGGATGCGGAGGAACATTACATTGGCGGGGCGACGGTTACGGCGCAGGGGCTGAGCAAGTCTTACACGGTCTGCTACGACGATGCCTGCACGGCAACGGCAACCGCAACGGATTCGACGACCGGCCGCTATGTAGTCAAGAACGTCGATCCCGGCGATACGGTTACCGTAACCGCTAAAAAAGATGGCTGGACATTCAATACCCGCACCTTCCACACCTATGCCGACAGCATGCATCAGGGATCAGTTACCGGCACGGCGGCCGTCATAACCACGCCGCACCCCGAGGCAGAGACGATTCGGTCCCGGTTCGAGGCGGCCATGACCAGATTCAATCTCAATGATTTTACCGACGAGACCGGGTTTGGCGCTTTTATCTCCTCAAACTTTCTGGACAGAGGGGAGAACAAGGCCCAGTTCATCGCCGAAGCCCAAAAGGCACTTAGCGAAAACGGTCAGTTTACCTGGACAATCCAGAGCATTCTGGGATCAGGAGACTATGCCGAGGTCAACCTTGTCTGGATGGACGGCGAGACGGATACGCTCTATTTCCACAAGGAGGGCGGGCTGTGGATGCTTTACGGCAACCAGAAACAGTTCGACATCTGGGCCAACAGCGGCCACCAGATGTACTCCACGAGCCCCTATCCCTACTGGGTCAGCCTCAGCGTCGAGGATCCGGCTTCCGTTGCAGCGCTAACGATTACCGGAGTTAATGTAACAGGCCCGGGTCTGCCTGCCGAAGGCGTCAGCCTTAATCATGATACTGTATCCGGTCAGTGGCGTTCCTGGAGCAGTAATCCGGACGAGACGAACCTCAGTCCCCAGTGGGCCTCGGCGCCGCAGACGCCGCTGGATTATACCTTCACGATCAGTTATACAGGCGGGACGGGGACTTCTCCGGAGACACAAACCTTCCCGATAAAATCATTCGTCAACGTTGCGCCTTTGCAGTCCAGTCTGACGCCGGCGGCCGGCAGCACCGCGACGAGGCCGCTTACGTTTTCCTGGGCCAGCGCCGGCGATGGCTACCGCTATCGCGTTGAGGTGAATGACGTCAACTGGAACCGGATTTGGTCGTCCGACGATCTGACCGGCACATCGGTTGTCTATGACGGTCCCGCGCTTGGCAGCGGCCAGTACACATACAATCTTGTGACGAAGGATCAATACGACAGCAACTCTTTCATCTTTACCTCGTTCCAGATGCCGCTCCTCTATTCGCGCAATGCTGTTACTATCGGCACAACGGGGATTGACAACCATCCTTCCTGGAGCCCGGGCGGGCAGAAGATCGCCTTTACCTCCAACCGCAGCGGCGTGGACAACATCTGGGTCGTCAATCGCGACGGCTCGGGCTTGAGCCAACTGACGACGGCCACGGGCGAGTTCAACGCAAAATATCCCTCCTGGAGCCCGGACGGGACAAAGATTGCCTACATCTTTCATGATCCTGACCCCAACCCGGTAGAGGGGGCTTTTGACGGCTATTTCCTCTATACAATGAATGCCGACGGCACGAACCAGACGCTCCACCCCCTGCCGCCCCGGGCCAGTCAGGCTCAGACCGATCAATTCTGGGAGTTCGAGACGCGGTTTACCGAGTGGCTGGATAGCAACCGGATCGCCTTTGTCTCCTACGGCCCGGAGGGGGGATACAACAAACTCTATATCTATACGCTCTCCACGAGTGCGGTGGCGCAGATCGTCCCCAATCCGGAGGAGTCCAATCCCTATGGAGATATCTCCAAAATCTCCTGGAACGCCGCCACGGGCAAGCTGGCCTACGACCGGTGGCCGATCGGCATCCAGACGATTGACGATACGGGTGCGAACTATCAGATTGTGGATATGCCAAAGTCTGGTCAGATGATGGATATGGACACAAACGCCATGCCCGGCTGGCGTCCGGATGGCGCCAAACTGGCATTTGTGAAAAATTTGTACGGGATGTCGAATGTCGGCATCTTCGATATGACAACGAAAGCGGCACTTGTCGAGGGTACAGCAACCGATGACGAGTGGCCGGTCTGGAGTCCGGACGGCGGTTCGATTGCCTTCGTCTCCGACGGTAAGATCTGGATGATGACGATTGTCACTCCCAAGGTTTCCGTGACGGGGAAAATTTACAACTGGGCCGGCACGGCGCCTCTTGTCGGCGCCTCCGTCGATCTGCTGGGGAGCGATGCCCCTCAATCAACGACTACCGACGGGAACGGGAGTTTCACGCTTGCCAGCATTCCGGCAGGGCAGAGTTTCTATTTGAGGTTCCGGGCGACGGGACTCCGTGACGTTTACACGGGAGACATGTCTTTTAGTGCCGCCTCTTCTTCGACGGATTTGGGGACATACAATCTGCCGACGGATGCTGATCTGGCGGGCTTTGCACTGGAGACCGGCAAGGCTCTGATCGCGGGCCGCGTCCTCGATCAGCAGTTAGGCAATGGCGGGCGCGTTGCTGGTGCAACAGTGACAGCGACCAGTTCCAGCCATCAGGCACCCGGCTATACTGTTACCTATCGGGATCAGATCGGGAATCTCGGCGGTAGCGCGACCTACGGCAACGGGCGCTACTATGTATTGAACGTGGACGGAGGAGACACTGTCACCGTCACCGCAACGAAGGCCAACCGGCAGCCGGTACATCGCACTTTTCATACCTTTAGCGGGGCCGTGAACGAGGGCAGCCTCCGCCCGGCAGCGCCTGCATACGATGTTGCCTTCGGCGGGACGGTCTATGATGCCGCGGGCAACGCCATTGGCGGAGCGCGGGTGGAAATCGACGGTTATCCGGCCATGTATTCGATTTCAGATGTGACATCGGGGGCTTACCAGCTCAACAATCTGCCCCGTGACGTCAACATGAACCTCAAAATCACCAAAGACGAGTATCGGACGGCCTACACGGGCGGCTTCAATCTGGGCGCGAGTGTGGCGGGCATACCGCTGACACTTTTCACTGCGACCGATTTTAGCAACATGGGAGTAACGGCAGGCAAGGGCGTGATTGCCGGCAGGGTCGCGAACGATGCGTTTTCGCCTCTGGCGGGTGCAGCGATTAAGGCGGTCAGCAACAAGGGGCAGACCTATCAGGTGCATTACGGCCAGGGGACGGCAACCGCCACGCTGGCCGACGGCAAATTCTGGATTCCCAATGTGGTGGATGGCGATGTGGTGACGATCACTGTAACCCATCCCGGCTACAGTTTCGCCGGGGTCACTTACCTGTCGGGCTACGCCGATGCCGTGACTGAGAAGCTCTTCATCGGTTCTCTCCTGAAAGGCGATATCAACGGCGACGGCGGGGTTGATCTGGCCGATGTCGTCCTCGTCCTTAAAGTCATGGCCGGGATGAACCCGGCCGGCGTTCGGGCAAATTACCCGTTATCCGGCGCAGATGTCAACGGCGATAACGTAATCGGCTATCACGAAATTATCTACCTCCTGCAGTATATCGCCGGTTTGCGTCCGGGCGCTACTGTTGCTCCGCCCCAGTTGGCGGCGCCGCATACCTTGGATGCCAACACGGTTCTGCTCGACCACTTTGACGGCGCCACAGGCGCCAGCATTCTCGCCTACAGTGAAACCGGCGCCGCGTGCGGGCCCTCGAAACCTTCGGCCACTCCGAGTTTTTCGTATGGTTCAGGCCCCGATGGTCTTGACCAGTCCCTGACCATCAATCCACCGGCGGGCCAACCGGCGGGATCGGGGACCTATCTCCAGTATCCGGGGGGGCAGCTCCTCAGCCAGTCCAACGGCACGATTGAGTTCTGGACTTACCTTACGTCCTACAACTTGGGTCTCCTGCAACAGGGGCCGTACCCCGGGTCCTGCGCCGGCTGGACATTCAACCTGGGGGTGAATGCAAGCGGTCAACTTTACTCGGGCGCATGGGCCGCGTTCAATCTGAGTTCCGGCGCTACTTTAATGCCGCTGAATGCCTGGACGCATGTAGCCGCAACCTGGGGGAGCGCCGGGGCCAAGCTTTACATCAATGGAGCTCTGGTCGGCAGCGATCCCAACAAAGGAATGCCCGCCAGCGGCTACGGCGGATCCGTGCTGCTGAATTACGGCGCTGGCGCTTTAACCACCAGAATCGACGAGCTAAGGATATCCAATATTCAGAGAAATACCTTTTAAAAAATTGGGGACAGTCACTGACAAAACAAAGCAGTGGCTGTCCCTGTTAATCCAGTTACCGCCTATCTCCCCGGTTTTCTCTCCCTTAAATAATAATGTTGATTTTTCGAGATGTTTCATATATGAATCTTTTCCATAAAATATGGAATAGATGTTCGCTATTTGGCACAAATCATCTTTAAGGGGGGCGAAGATGCTGTTTGCGCTTGGCAGTTCCATCCGGGAGGCAAGAAAAAGACGGGGACTGACCCAGACGGAGCTTGCAAAAGGGGTCGGAATCGGGCGTGGTTCCCTGGTACGACTTGAAGGCGGCGCGATCCAGGAGATCGGTATCCGGAAAGTAGTCCGGGTGCTGGATTTTCTCGATATGGAGTTGACGACCCGTCCGCGGGGCGCTCCGCCGACCCTGGAAGAATTGAAAAAGGATAGGGAGTCATGAGCAGGTTGAACGTCCGAATACAGGGGAAAAAGGTCGGCGCCCTGGAGGGGCCGGAACCGTATGTCTTCGCTTATGATCCGGACGCGCCATCATCGCCGGCCGTTTCCCTGACCATGCCCGTCCGTCTGCAGAGCTGGACCGAAAGAGCCCTGCATCCGATCTTTCAGATGAACCTTCCGGAGGGGGCCATGCTGATCGCCGTCCGCCAGGCAATCGCCAAGATCGCCCGGACGGATGATCTCTCCCTTCTGAAGATCCTCGGTGGTCTTCCTGACTAAATAAACTCAATAAACAAAAAATGTTGACAGGCACCCTTGTTTGGATTAGAGCAAACTCCGGGGAAAAGATAAGCTAATATAATTACAAGTTCTGCATTTACTTAAGGTCGAGATGCTCGTTTAGAGCGTCACAGTCGTTTTTCGTTTTTTCCCCACCTCAATTCCTGGATCATTGAAAAGCGTTAATACATTTTAACCGTTGCTTGGCATGACTTTATGTGGGGGCTCGTGATGGCGAAGATGATCAGAAGGAAACGCTTTTTGGTCCCTGTCTTTTTGTTTCTTTTTACCCTTGCGCTGGGCGCTCTCTTCCTTCATTCCCTATCCGCCGAGCGGTACATTCAATCCGCGGATGATGCAATCCAGACCGGTAAAACCCAACTGTTTGGGCGCTCCGTATCCGGGGCGCTTGCGGCTTATCAGACCTTCCAGACGGCTTTTGCCGGAAGTGACTACACCGCGGCATCGGATGCCCAGAAGATCAAAATACGCGTCTATTTGGCCTTCACGAGGATGCTCGACACATTACTGCGTGAAGACGGCGGTTCTGCCGATACGCTGGCCGAGCTTCTGGCCCGCTTCGGGATCACCAGGGACGGCGATGCCTTCGATACCCTCAAGTTCACCCCGCCGCCCCTGAACGATGATGGCAAGATTATCCTTCCCGATGGCGCCCCCGCTTCCGCCGAAGCACTGCGCGCCTTTTTTGCCGGTCCTTTCCTGACGGCCGTCAATGCCTCGATAGCTGATATGGACGCGGCGATCGCCCTATGCCCGGCTACCGAGGGGATCGACCGGGAGATCATCGCCAAAAACCTGATCAATGCCGACGACAATTCAATCAATATCAATCAATTATCAATCAATTCAATAATATTGACGGATTTTGAAAAATATGCAATGCCTGCACCAGTCGTCGTCAAATTTACACATACAGTTCTTTTGAAGACCGAATCCACGGGTATTATGATTTACTGACCGGTCGGCCATATCGACACGGAGTTCCTGATAATTTAAATATATGACCCGGATTAAACCGAGGTGGTGACAATAGAAAGAAGTTCGTAACCGGCAAATTGTTTATTTTCGCATGACATAGATGCGGGAGCGCGAACCGCAAAAAGGAGGGGAGTTATGTTTATGAAAGGCTATAAAGAAGCAATCACGGTGGGTTTGATTTTTTTGTTCATTTTATTTCCATACCCTATCGCGATCAGTGGAAACCCTCCCTCCTCGCCTGCAGGATTAGCCGCCATTGCCGGAAACGGTGAAGCAAGCCTGACCTGGAATGCGGTTTCCGGCGCGACGGGCTATATCCTCTACCGGGGAACGGTGAGCGGCGGCCCCTATGGCTTTGTTGCAGAAACACAGGGAACCGGCCATTCCAACCGCGGCCTGACGAACGGCACCAAGTATTACTATGTCGTAACCGCGCTGAACGCCGACGGGCAGAGCGCCTATTCGACTGAGGTCTCCGTCACCCCCAAGGACACGGTGCTTCCGGCGCCGACCGGGATATCCGCAACCCCCGGCAACGGGGAGGTGTCGGTGGTCTGGAGCCCCGTGGCATCGGCCGTTTCCTACAACGTCTACCGGGCGACCGCCAGGGGCGGCCCCTATGCCCTGCTCTCCTCCCCCTCCGGTCCGAGCTTCACCGACCGGGGAGTGACGAACGGCACTCCCTATTTCTATGTCGTCCAGACTTTGAGGAGCACGGCCGGCGCCTACTCTGAAGAGGTGAGCGCTACCCCTTCGGCCCTCCTGCCCGCAGCGCCCGTAATGGGGACAACAGCGCTGGCCGGAAACGGCGAGGCCAGCATCACCTGGGGCGCCGTCTCCGGCGCCGCGAGCTACGCCCTCTATCGCGGGACGGCTGTCGGCGGCTCCTACAGCTTTGTCGCCGAAACAAAGGGAACCGGGTACACCAACCGCGGCCTGGCCAACGGGAGCAAGTATTACTATGTCGTGACCGCCTTGAATGCCGCTGGGCAGAGCGCCTATTCGGCTGAGGTCTCCGTCACCCCCAACGACATCGTGTTTCTTCCGGCGCCGACCGGGATATCCGCAATCCCCGGCAACGGGGAGGTGTCGTTGGTCTGGAGTCCCGTGACATCGGCCGTTTCCTACAACGTCTACCGGGCGACCGCCAGGGGCGGTCCCTATGCCCTGCTCTCCTCCGCCCCCGGCCCGAGCTTTTCCGACCGGGAACTGGCGAACGGCACACCCTATTTCTATGTCGTCCAGACGATGAGCTACAATGCGGGCGCCTACTCCGAGGAGGTAAGCGCGACCCCTTCGGCTCTCTCGCCGGCCGCACCCGCGACCTTCACGGTGACGCCGGGCAGCACCTGGGCCGGCCTCTCGTGGAGTCCCTCCGAGGGCGCCACGGC
>Ga0208373_1000906_pt1 | contig 44206 bp, 31 predicted proteins | sample RifOxyC2_FD_184036 | JGI IMG/M metagenome (GOLD analysis project Ga0208373, IMG submission 184036) | Soil microbial communities from Rifle, Colorado - Rifle Oxygen_injection C2 (SPAdes) | ecosystem: Environmental > Terrestrial > Deep subsurface > Rock core/Sediment | place: Rifle, Colorado...
GCTGTAAAATTGAATTAATGAAATTCATTTCCCCCCCAGGTGAATTTCAAAAAAATATTTTTCTAAGTTTTAAATCGAATGGGGGGACTTTTTATTTAATAGGATTGAAAAAATGTCCGAAGTATTGTTACAGATTTCAATGTAAAATCTGAAGAACTACCAAATGCTCCTGTAAGCTGTGAAATTACAAGCCATTTGATTATTTCGATTTTGATTTCTATATCTGCAATGGATTGAGATGCAATAAAACTACTTGAAGTACCCTTTTTCATTAAATAATATGCTACTGGAATAAGTGAATTTTTTGAAATAATATTTTTTGCTGAAAATCCATAACGAGCAATCAATTTCACAGTAAGATTTAAGTATTTTTTTATCGTTTCCCAATTATTTGATATAGTATCTAAATTTTCTTGATTGAAGTTTTTTATTTTGTATTGAACTTCTAAATCGGATAATACAAGTGCTGCTTTTAAAACATCGTCCTTAGCTAAATCATAATCTGGTTTGTGTAATTCTACTTCATTTAGCAAATCAACAAATCCAAATATCTCTTTTCTTGCACCATTTGGCTTAAAGATATTTTTATTCGATTCCATATAAGAAAGAAGCAGGTCTGCTTTTTCTAATTTTATTCCACCATCATTAGTTCTAACAAAAACATTAAGAGCTTTTTCATCATCACCTGTTACTAGTGTAACTATTATTGTTTCATCGCAACAAAAGGTCTGATGAAGTTGTCCTAAAATCATTTTTGCTTTTATTACTTTATTATTATCATTTGTTTTTTGGCGTATAGACTGGTCAAAATACTCTTTAAATACTTCTGTATCTTTATCATAAAAATCTAGTACTTTTCCAACTTCAAACCATAGTTGATTATCATTTTCAGGAACATTCACAAGAAATTTAAATTCATATTTTAAGCCAAAGTCATTGTCAGGATTGTCTTCTATTTCTGAAAATAAATTAAGAAATAGTTTTGAAGTTCTCTTTTTTGTATTTGATGTATAACTGACAGAACCCCTTAAACCGACATTGAGGGAAGAAAGCCTTTGTTGTCCGTCTAACACTAGAAATAGCTTAGTGAATCCATTAATATTGGCAATCTCATTATGGGGAGTATCTTTGTCATAATCCTGAACAAATTCATATACTTCCCATTGCAATTTTTCTAATTCTAAAGGTTTATCAACTTCCCAGGTTAATATTGTACCAAATGGATATTTTTGCATTATGGAATCATACAGTTTTTCAATCTTTTGCTCTTTTGGACTTTTTAACCAGACAAACTCTCTTTGTATTGATGGAAGTAAATAGTCTCTGTTGACTCTTTTAAATATTAGTTCTGCAATTTTCATACTTACCCTTTAATTTAATTATTTATTTTTTTATTAATAAATTTGCATTATATAAAAAAATATACTTTCTAAATCAAAATAACAAAATATATAGGACTTTCCCAATAATTTTTTAACTTAACTTTTCCTTATCTATGCACGCATAAACATAATCAGCTCTAACCCTACACACCCTCCAGCACCTTCAGAATTTTTACCATTGCTAGTGTATCAAGCTTGCAGTAATCCAATAAATTTGCACGTGTTTTTGCTATTATTTCAGTATTTGTTTCTTCATATAAGTTCACAAAGGCACTGCTTGCCTGACCGCCCTGGTTTATTTCAAGGTCTCCATAACTCATTCCTGGCATTAATGCCGGTAGTACAGCTTTGATTGAATGTGAACCCCTCATTGCAGGAGTATAATAATATCGGTTCTGAAATGGTATCATTAAATCCTTTATCCTTGAAATTATATCCGCAATCGCCCCTGAATACTGTGGAAAGTCTTGTGCAAGTTCAATTAGTCTTGTTCTCTCGAAACTAATGTTATAAACCAAAATATCACCAGGCTTTTCTGTTTGTGCTAACAATGCCTCAATAAATCCAATTCTTGGGTCAATCTTATAATCTGCTTCTGCGAGATATTCAAAATGCTGTAAATCAGAGTCTTTTGAGTCAAGATAATGCAGTGAATACTGAAAGGATATTTGCCTGTAAGGACGGGAATTGTCAAACATTGGTACTGCCGGAAAGAAAGTTTCAAAATCGAGAAAGTAAACCGGGTAGTTAATACCTGAGAGAAAATCTCTTATTTCCTGTTTTTTAATAACAGGTGTATTGGTTAGTGCAGAAGAAACCTCCGTCCTCTGTTTATCATTTAATTTGTAATCATCGGGGATGTCTTCTATTCTAACAATTCCATTATAATATAAATCGTATTGTTTTTCCTTACCTAAATTACCAATATTAAAAACCGAATAATCTGGTATATGCTTCCAGCAATGACCCATAAAATCACAAATGTAAGGTTTCTCACAATATAGTCCAATGTCAATATCTGGCACTGAGGGAGATTTTAATACAGCCTTCAGCTCTTCAACTTTTTCAGATACGAACTCCTGAAGAGGTAAGATTCTATCCCGCACTGATTCAATCGTGAACAACTGCTTGACATCAATTTCGCCATGTCTTACATATTGATTGTTGATATAGACAATGAAAAAGTCATCAATGTTCAATCCGGAGTTCTTAATGACATAATACTGTAAAGCGGCATCCCATATAACCTCATCCTTAATTCCTGTTGAACTTTTTACTTCATACGCATACCATCTGCCATTCTTTGAAACAAGAATATCGAGTATTGACAATATTTCATTGTGCAGGAATGGTGCTTCGTATAAGGCAACATCCGGTTTGCTCAGATATTGCTTTGTCAGTTCAAGACCTTTATCAAAATCAAAATCGTATTCTTTCTTTAGTTTAATACCATCGGGGAACAGGGACTGTGCTAACTCTCCGACCTGATGTCCTTGGGTAAATATGGTTTGTTTTGACTCAGATAATTCATCTTTCAGTTGAGGGTGATGACAATAAAGATACAATGCCTTACTGCACTGACACCCCTTAACAAATGATGATTTGGATAGTAAATGATTACTCATAATTTCGCTCTATAATGTTATAAATTTTATTATTACAAATATAGTTTTAAAAGTGACAGAATGTGACGCAATTATTATTAAGTAAAGCTTACTTATAATATTTATTTGATATTGCCTGAAAATAATACTAAATTTAAGAAGTGGTAATTCATATTTTTTTAATAATAATTTAGTTCCATTAATATATTCTATTACTTAATGGCGTAAAGAGCTATTTTTACTATTCATTCAAATCATTATGGCAAAAAACAATAAAGAACAACCTCTCGAACAGGCTCTCTGGCAGACGGCTGATAAGCTCCGTAAAAACATGGATGCAGCTGAATACAAGCATGTTGTTCTCGGTCTGATATTCCTCAAATACATCTCCGATTCTTTTGAAGAGAAGCGTGGTCAGTTGGAATTTGAATATTCAAATCCGAAGAGTGAATGGTATATAAAAGAGCCAAAGGAAAGATACAATGCTGTCGAAGATGTTGACGAGTACCGTTCATCCAATGTTTTCTTCGTCCCGGAAAAAGCACGCTGGTCATATCTCAAGGATAATGCTAAACTGCCAAACATCGGCAAAATTGTTGATGATTCTATGGAGGAATTAGAGAAGCAAAATGCAACTCTCAAAGGTGTTCTGCCAAAAGAATATGCAAAGCAGGCACTCGACAAGCAAAGCCTCGGTCAGCTTATTGATATGATTAGCACTATTGCACTCGGTGATTCTAAAAGCCAGGCAAGAGATGTATTGGGTAGAATATATGAATATTTCTTAGGTCAGTTTGCTGCGGCAGAAGGCAAAAAGGGTGGTCAGTTCTATACTCCCGAAAGTATTGTGAAATTGCTTGTAGCTATGATTGAACCATATCATGGACGTGTATTTGACCCTTGCTGTGGTTCAGGTGGCATGTTTGTCCAGAGTGAAAAGTTCATTCTGGCTCATCAGGGCAAGATACATGATATTTCAATATTCGGGCAGGAATCCAATTCCACAACGTACCATCTTTGCAGAATGAATCTTGCCTTACGCAGTATTGACGGCTCTAATATCAAGTGGAACAACGAGGGAAGTTTCCTGAATGATGCACACAAAGACCTGAAAGCTGATTTTATTCTTGCTAATCCCCCATTCAACGACAGCGACTGGTCTGGTGAAATGCTCCGAAATGATGCACGCTGGAATTATGGCGTTCCACCAACGGGTAATGCAAACTTCGCATGGGTTCAGCATTTCATCTATCACCTGGCTCCTGCCGGTATTGCAGGTTTTGTTTTGTCGAATGGTTCTTTATCTTCCGAAACATCCAATGAAGGTGAAATACGCAAGAATATCATTGAAGCAAATCTTGTGGACTGCGTTGTTGCCATGCCCGATAAATTGTTTTACAATACAGGTATTCCTGCCTGTCTTTGGTTCTTGTCCCGTGACAGGTCCAATCACAAGTTCAGGAACAGAAAGGATGAAGTTCTGTTTATTGATGCCCGTTCTTTCGGAACAATGATTGACCGCAAGCACAGGCTTCTCACAGAGGAAGACATCGGGAAAATTTCCGGTACTTTTCATAACTGGAGAAATAAACAGGATGCCCCCTTTGTCAAAGGGGGGAAGGGGGGATTTTATCAAGATGTGAAGGGCTACTGCAAGTCTGCTACAATAGAGGAAGTGAGAAAAAATAACTTTGTGCTTACTCCCGGCAGGTATGTCGGTGTGCCTGATGAAGAAGAAGACGATGAAGCATTTGAAGAAAAGATGAAAGCACTCACACAGGAACTTGCAGAGCAGATGAAGCAAGGGCTGGAACTTGACAAGAAGATAAAGGAGAATTTGAAGAGAATTGGTTATGGATTTTAATATTACTCTTATAATAAATAAAGATAACAATGCAATTGTGCAATTACCCCTTGCACAATTATCCTGGTACAATCATAATATGTCGAAAAATCGCTTATATTTCGACATATATTTTTGATATGACGATATTGTCGGCATATTTTAATTACAAAAAATACTATGACCAACTGGAAAAAATATAAACCAATTCAGGAACTTGCAGAGCAGATGAAGCAAGGGCTTGAGCTTGATAAGAAGATAAAGGAGAATTTGAAGGGAATTGGTTATGAAATCTAAAAAAAATCAAATCATAAAAACAGATAGTCATTATAAAGATTTATTGGTTGACATAAAAAATCGAATCAAAGAATCCCAGCTCAAGGCAACTGTTACTGTCAACAAACATTTGCTGTTTTTATACTGGCAAATCGGAAATTTAATTCTCGAAAGGCAGGAAAGCGAAGGCTGGGGAACAAAAATAATAGATAATTTATCTCGGGACATTAAGTTGGAATTTCCCAATTTAAAAGGTTTCTCGCCAAGAAATTTGAAATATATGCGAAGATTTGCCGAACTTTATTCTAATAATTTTCTCCATAACCGTTTTAAAAAACTACTTCCTGCACACATTCCCGGTAACAAAGCAATTGTGCAAGTACCTCTTGCACAAATTGAAGAAATGTTTATGCAAGTGCCTCTTGCACAATTATCATGGTATCATCATATCACTCTGATGGAGAAGGTAAAGAATGTTGAAGACCGGCTTTGGTATATGAGCAGGGCTATAGAATATGGATGGAGCAGAAATATTATGTTGATGCAAATAGAGAAGGAACTCTATGCAAGGCAGGAAAAGAAAAAGAAAATTACTAATTTCAGAATGACACTCCCCCCGCCCGATTCTGATTATGCAAATTATATGCTTAAGGACCCGTACATTTTTGATTTTATAAATGTATCTGCAAAGGCTCAGGAAAAGGATATTGAGGAACAATTGACAAATCATATTACTAAATTTTTGCTTGAATTAGGGCAGGGTTTTGCTTTTGTCGGCAGGCAATTTCATATTGAAATCGGTAGCGAAGATTATTATATTGACTTGCTTTTTTATCACATTAAGCTGAAATGTTATGTTGTAATCGAGCTGAAGACAACTGATTTTAAACCTGAGTATGCCGGTAAACTGAATTTCTATATATCTGTCGTTAACGATACCTTAAAATCTAAAACAGACAGCCAGACAATAGGTATATTACTATGCAAAGGGAGAAATGATATAGTAGCAGAATACTCTCTTGCTGCAATTAACAGGCCTATCGGCGTGGCAGATTACCAATTTATGCGGTCAATTCCGGAGAATTTGAAGACATCATTGCCAAGCATTGAAGAAATTGAAAAAGAACTTATGAATAATACACAGTTTAAAAAAAAATAAAATATTAATTTGTTTGAGTAAATTTAACAATGAGACATAGAAATTATGATTCCGTAAAAGAAAATATTCTTAATGTAATGGAATAATTAGGATTCATTGCAAATTAAGAAAAAGATTATTTTACTAAATTGTATTTTAACCTGTTAATATTTTATTGAAATACATTTATGCTCAACAACAATTTTAAAGAGAAAGCGAATTTTATTTGGGGGATTGCTGACCTGCTGCGTGGGCAATACAAGCAGTCAGATTATGGTAAAGTAATACTGCCCTTTACAGTATTGAGGCGACTGGATTTTGTCCTTGAGCCTACCAAGAAAAAAGTTCTCGAAGCATATATCAGGCATAAGGATAAAAAGCCTGAAATACTTGAGCCAATACTGAATAATGTTGCTAAAGTGAAGTTCCATAATCGAAGTAAATTTGACTTCTATGAACTTGCTAAAGACCACAATAACATTGCTGCAAATTTAAGAAATTACATCAATGGTTTTTCTATTGGAGCCAAAGAAATAATAGAGTATTTCAGCTTTGATGACCAGATAAAAAAATTGGATGAATATGACTTGCTGTATTTAATTATCAAAAGATTCGCTGAAGCCGAAGACATGTTCAAAGGTGTGAATACAATGGAAATGGGCTACGTCTTTGAAGAATTGATACGAAAATTTGCAGAGCTTAGTAACGAAACTGCCGGAGAACATTTCACACCACGTGAAGTAATTCGTTTAATGGTCAATTTGCTTTTCGTAAATGATAAGAAAATACTCAGGAAGGAAGGAATTGTTAAAACTCTCTACGACCCTGCTTGCGGGACAGGTGGAATGCTTTCTGTTGCAGAGGAATACTTACATGAACTCAATCCTGATGCCAAGCTTGAAGTGTTCGGACAGGAAATCAATCCTGAATCTTATGCAATTTGTAAATCCGATATGCTTATTAAAGGTCAAAATCCATCAAACATCAAATTTGGAAATACATTCACTCAGGATGGACTCACAGACGAAAGATTTGATTACATGCTCAGTAATCCTCCTTTTGGTGTAGATTGGAAAAAAGTAGAGAAATACGTTAAGGATGAAAATGCGAATCTTGGATTTGCCGGGCGCTTTGGTGCCGGATTACCCCCGATAAGCGATGGTTCATTGCTTTTCCTTCAACACATGATTTCAAAGATGAAAAGAGGTGCTGGTGGGACAAGGTTAGGAATTGTATTTAATGGCTCTCCCCTGTTCAGTGGCGGTGCGGGTAGTGGAACAAGCGACATCAGGAAATGGATTTTTGAAAATGATATGCTCGAAGCTATTGTTGCAATGCCTGACCAGTTGTTTTATAATACTGGTATTTCAACTTATGTCTGGATTGTTACTGACCGCAAGAACAAAGAACGAAAAGGTAAAGTGCAACTTATTAATGCGACAGGTTCTGACAAGGATGACAAAGACAATCCTTTCTACAGTAAGATGCTCAGAAGTTTAGGCAACAAGCGAAAAGAAATACATGAAGAGGCTATAAAGTTCATCACCGAAATCTACGGTGAATTCAGGGAAAGTGAATACTGCAAGATTTTTGATAATGAGGATTTTGGTTATTCGAGAATAACTGTAGAAAGACCTAAGAATGATGATAAAGGGAAAACAATATTAGATAAAAAAGGCAATCCTGTGCCTGATTCTGATTTGAGGGATTACGAAAATGTACCATTAAAAGATGATATTGAAGAATATTTCAAAAGAGAAGTTTTACCTCATGTTCCAGACGCATGGATTGACTACAGCAAAACAAAAATCGGTTATGAAATAAATTTTACTAAGTATTTTTATAAATACAAACCATTACGAAGTCTCGAAGAAATCCGAGCCGATATTCTGGCTCTGGAAGACGAGACTGAGGGAATGATAAAGGAGATTATAAAATAATGTCACTACCAGTCAATATTGATGAATTGATTAGCGGTAAAACTGTTGAATGGGAACGTATTGAATTCAAGGAAGGCTGGAATCCAGAACGGACTATCAAAACAATTTGTGCATTTGCTAATGATTTTAATAACTGGGGTAGTGGTTACATTATTATTGGAATTGAAGATAATAACGGTACTCCTGTTTTACCACCAATAGGTTTAAATGTTCTTACTATTGATTCAATCCAAAGAGAGTTGAACAATCTTTGCAGAAAAATTATCCCTAACTATTTTCCAATATCAGAACCAATTGATTATCAAGGGAAAAAAATTCTTATTTTATGGTGTCCCGGTGGTAGTAATAGACCTTACAAAGCTCCGGATAAACTTGGTGATAATCCAAGATATTTATATTTCATCAGGAAATTTTCTTCCACCGTCAGACCAACTCATGAGGAAGAAATTGAACTTATTTCTATGTCAAATCGAATTCCATTCGATGACCAAGTAAATCATTTGGCACAATTATCAGATTTTGACCTATCTTCAATCAAAATTTATTTAAACGAAATCAAAAGTGACCTTGAACAGCATATACATGATTTATCTATTCAGGACTTATCAAGAAGGATGAATATAGCAGAAGGTTCAAATGAATATTTGAAACCTAAAAATGTTGGTGTTCTATTTTTTGCCAAAGACGTGAAAAAATTCTTCCCTTATGTTAAAATAGAAATTGTAACATTTTATGATGAATCTGGTACTAATTATACTGAAAAGATTTTCACTGAACAAATACACAATCAATTACAAAATGCACTTTCTTATTTAAAGAATAGTGTAATAAGAGAAAAAGTTGAAAAGATAGAAGGTGAAGCAGAAGCAAAGCGGTTCTATAATTATCCTTACGAAGCCATAGAAGAAGCTCTTTGCAATGCAGTTTACCATCGGGGTTATGATAATGATTCCTCAATAGAAATAAGAATTTATCCTGACCGATTAAGCATAATCAGTTTCCCAGGTCCACTTCCTCCTCTTGATAAAGTTAAACTCCAAAATTTACAGTTTGAAGTTCGTAAATACCGAAATCGCAGGATAGGAGATTTTCTCAAGGAGCTTCACCTTACTGAAGGGAGGGCTACAGGTATCCCAACTATTATTAACGCACTCAGGAAGAATGGTTCTCCAAATCCTATATTTGAAACTGATGATGAAAGAACATTTTTCAAAGTAACTTTCCATATACATCCCGATTTTCATGTTAAGGACAAGGTCCAGGTTAAAGTTGATGGACATGAAATAAAATTAAATATTGAAGATGAACTAAAAGTCAGGACAGAGTTGGTACCAGAACTGGACCAAGTTGGCACCGAGTTAGCACCTAGCATAAAACAATTGAGTGTGCAAGTTAGTGTGCAAGTTAAGCTCTTTGTTATTAATAACTTAGATGAAGTTGTTGCTTGTTTTGACAAATATGGTGTACAAGCTGGTGTACAAGTTAGGGAGCAAGTCAGGAAACAAGTTGAAAAAAATAAAATTGATAATCTTATAAATCTATTGAAATTATGTACTATTCCACAGACACGAACTAGTATCTTAGATTTATTACAACTATCAAATCATTATAAAAATTATAAAAACAATATCATTGTGTTAATTAACAATGGGCTGATAAAAATGACTATACCTGATAAGCCAAACAGCCCGAATCAGAAGTATATGACTACTGATAAAGGGAAAAAATTGCTCGAAATAATCAATAATTAGTAATTATGTAAAAAAAATATTGAATAAAACAATTACGTAGTCTTGAAGAAATCAGGGCTGATATTATGGCTTTGGATGCTGAAATTGATGGTAAGATAAATGAGATATAAAATGAAAAGACTTGACATTGAAAATATTAATTGGTACTTGTTCAATTTATATGGACTTCAGATTGAAGACCAGGATAATTGGCGTGATTTCATATTTGATGATGCTACAATAGTTAATGCAAAGCAACTAAAGGAATATCTTGAAGAAATTCAATACGATGAAAGACCAATTATCCATTATCTCTTTTCTCATTTTAAATCTGAACATACTTTTTTAATCGTTCAAAATTATGGAAAAATTGTAAAAGAAAATGAAAAAGAACTTCAAGCTCAAGCTGAAAAAAGAGCTTTAGAAGTCTCAGGATTTATATTTTTTGTATTCTTATTTTTATCTGATTTTAGAATTGGAATCTCTTTAGATAGTCAGATTTATGGAAGTCAAGGTAGTGAGATTAACCTCTTAACAAGCTATAAAAGTCAATCAACTCATAATAAATATACTGCTGGTGAATATTCAATTTCTATACCTGATGAACCTTTGAGATATAGCAGAACAAAACTAATTAATTTATTTAATAAAATTCAGTTTAAGAGACTATATTATTTTGTCAAAACACGAAATGATAAAAATATTAATGAATCTTTATCAAATCTTTATTTAACACTTAATGTTCCTTCTCCGATAACTCAATTGCTTGGAGCTATAACATCTATCGAAATTTTGTTAAAAGATGATATGAAATACGACAGGATAAGTGAGCGTATCAATACTATGCTCGGTGAGAAAATTTATAAAGATTTTGTTGAAACAAGTAAAGATAAAATTGGTGTCCTTAAAAAAAGACATAATGTAATCCATCAGGGAGAACATTGTACAGATAAAGATGCTTATAGTGCTATAGTTGTCTCGTCTTATATTATTATTGTTTTTTCCCATTTAGTTCATCATTTCCCTACAAAAAGTAAGATATGTAAACATTTAGATATAATACACAAAATTCAAAAGGACAAAGATTTGACCTTAGATATTTTTGGAATCATAGAAAAATGGGAAGCAATAAAATTTGATTTAACATTGATTGATTGGACTGTGCAAAGACTGATTTATTATTTTGGTCTTTGCAATTCAAAAAAGAAGGAAGTTACAAAAGATAGCTTTACCCAAGCTATAGTATGGCATTCAAAAGTTAGGAATAACGATTTAGAAACTTCCTATAACTTGATTAAAAATTCTCTTTATTACAATGTAAGCCCAATTAATAGCTTTGATGAATTGACAACATATTATGAAGAAAATAAAATTAATATTGATGAAGAGATTAATAAAAGTGAAAGATGGCACAAATTTATAGTTTAAAGTTATGCTAAAACAATACCCCAAATACAAACCCTCCGGCAATGATTTGATTGGCGATATTCCTGAGCATTGGAATATTAAAAAGTTAAAGTTTTTATTGAAACCAATAAAAGGTTCATTAAAACCTGGTCCATTTGGAAGCGATTTAAAAAATTCTGATTTTTCAACAATTGGTGAAATAAAAGTTTATACCCAAAGAAATATAATTGAAAACAATTTTGAATTAGGTGAAGATTATATTTCGAATGAAAAATTTAATAAATTATCAGTTTTTGAAATATTTGAGAATGATATAATAATTACTTCAAGAGGCACAATTGGAAAAGCTTCCAAGTTCCCAAAAGGAGTTCAGAGAGGTATTATTCACCCTTGTCTCATAAAATTACAAATTAATACTGATAAAATTTCTAATGATTTTTTAATCAAATATTTCAATGATGCAGTATTTTTTAAAGAAGATGTTAAAATTTCTAGTAATAGTACAGTAATAGATGTTATTTATGGGAACACCTTAAAAGAAATAAATATTTTTGTTCCTCCTATAGATGAACAAATAAAAATTGTAGAATTTATTAACAAAAAGACTGCTTTGATTGATTCCTTTATCGAAAAGAAGCAAAAGCTGATTGAACTGCTAAAAGAAGAAAGAACGGCTGTAATCAATCAGGCAGTAACAAAAGGTCTCCCCTCGCCATCCGGAGAGGGGCAGGGGGTGAGGTTTAAACCCAGCGGCATAGACTGGCTGGGCGATATACCGGAACATTGGGAAGTGAAGAAACTGAAGTATGTGGCAGAGATTCAATCAAGTAACGTTGATAAGAAAACAAATGAAGGAGAAATTTCAGTTCTACTTTGTAACTATATTGATGTTTATAAGAACGAATTTATTAACGATTCTATTTTATTTATGGAAGCATCTGCAACCGAAAAAGAAATAGAAAAATTCATTCTCAATAAAGGAGACGTTTTAATTACAAAAGACTCTGAAACACCTGATGACATAGCAAAACCTGCATATGTTGAAAAAGATTTTGAAAATGTAATCTGTGGTTATCATTTAGCTCAGATAAAAACTAATCGACATGATATGTTTGGTGAGTATTTGTTTAGACTTTTTCAATCAAAAGATTTCAATTCTCATTTTGAAGTTTCAGCAAACGGGGTAACGAGATTTGGGCTTCCACTTGATTCAATCACAGACGTTATAGTTCCATTGCCTTTAAAGGCAGAACAAAAACAAATTGTAAATCATATTGAAAACGAAACACAAAAAATAGATTCAACAATAACCAAAATCGAAAAAGAAATAGAGCTGATGCAGGAATACCGGACTGCATTGATTAGCGAAGTTGTAACCGGGAAAGTGAAGGTGGTGTGATGGAAGAAAAAGAACTTGTAAAATTATTGAAAGAGTTATAAGTTTGGGACTATAAGTTTATGTGACGGTTATGTGATTAAGAGAATATTTCAATAATAAATCTATATATTTTTCAATGGATTATAATGTGATTGATTTATTATTTTAAGAAGTGACTAGGAAAGTGAAAGTGGTGTAATATGATTGAGAAAGAACTTCAAAATTATCTTTTTGATAATTATCCGAAAGAAAATGAATCCTGTGAGTGGAAGGGATTTCAATCATTAATACATTCAGTTTCTGGAAGCACTGGTGATGATATTATTTCATATATTTCAGCAATTTCAAACATGGAGGGTGGTTCCTTATTGATAGGAGTAAAAGATGATACAATAGAAATTATTGGGATTAAAGAGTTCCATAATTATACAACCGATAATATCAAATTGAAAATACTGGAACAATGTCCAAATCTAACTTCCGAAGGATTTGATGTCGAGGAATTAATAGCGGAAGAGACTGGAAAAATAGTATGGATTTTTCATATTCCAAAACATAAACCAAGACAGCCTGTTCTTGCCCACAATCGTATTTGGCAAAGGGTTAACGATAGCCTTGTAGAGATAAGACCTGAAAGAAAAGAAGCTATCCTAAGTGAACCTGCATATTCTGAGGACTGGAGTGCCGGAATTGTTCCGGATGCAACAATTGATGACTTAGACTATGAGGCAATTAAATTAGCTAGAAAAAATTACAAAGAAAAATCCCCTGGATTAGCTCTTGAGGTTGATTCATGGAATGATATAACATTTCTTAATAAAGCAAAAATTATTATAAGAGGAAAAATTACAAGAACTGCAATAATCTTACTTGGTAAGCAAGAGTCAGAACATTATATAAGCCCAGCAGAAGCTAAAATTAGGTGGATACTTAAAGATAGTAAAGGGGTAGAAAAAGATTATCAAATTGAAGGTTGCCCTTTATTATTATCGCTAAATAAAATATATATAAAGATTCGTAATTTGAAATATAGTTACCTTAAAGATGGGACATTATACCCTGAAGAAATGTTAACATATGAGCCATTCACAATAAGAGAAGCAATTAACAATTGCATAGCACATCAAGACTATACAAAGAGTGGAAGGATTAATGTCATTGAATTTGATGACCAGCTTGTTTTTTCAAATTTAGGCTCATTCATTCCCGGTTCAGTAGAAAAAGTCATTATTGAGGATGCACCTGAAGAGCATTACCGAAATAAATTTCTTACAACAGCCATGTTAAATTTGAAAATGGTTGATTCAATCGGGAGCGGAATTAGAAAAATGTTCAATTTTCAAAGAGCAAGATTTTTCCCTATGCCCGACTATGATTTGTCAGGGGGTAAGGTTAAAGTAACTATAATAGGGAAAGTATTGGATATGAATTATGCAAGTTTACTTGCTCGGAACATAGATTTATCATTGGATGATATAATATTATTAGATAAAGTACAAAAGAAACAAACATTAACATTAGAAGCTGAGAAATATTTAAGAAAAAATGGTTTAATAGAAGGAAGAAAACCGAATTACTTCATTTCATTAAAGATTTCTAAAAAAACAGGATTAAAAGCTGTTTATACAAAAAATAAAGCCCTTGATAAAAAATATTATCTGGATTTAATTATTAGAGCTATAATTCAACATGATGTTTTAACAAGGAGTGATGTTGATGAATTATTGTGGAAAAAGTTACCTGAATGGATGAATGAAAATCAGAAAAAAGCTAAAATAAATCATTTGTTGACAGAACTTAGAATAAAAGGCGACATTAAAAATGTTGGTTCTGATAGAAGTCCTAAATGGATTCTGTTAAAGAATTAATTAAACTATTATCAAGATTAATAAATTGATAGTAAAATGATAGTAATTTGTTAGTTAATTGATAGTAAAATGATAGTAATTTGTTAGTTAATTGATAGTTATTTGATAGTAATTTGTTAGTTAATTAAAGAGATTAAAAAGAACTTAATTAATCACTTTTAATAACTTAAAATTGACTTTTTTATTGATTTTCAATGACTTATTAATGAGCTTTTAAACGAGTTTTAAATGACTTTTAAACGAGTTTTAAAAAAGTTTTTATAATTTTGGACACTGTAAGTTATTGTAATTATTGAATATAAGAAGTTATTAGATAAACGATAGATATGATGGTAATTAAATGAGCAATATCCACACCGAATCAACATTTGAATCAGCTATTGTCGGACATTTAACCGATAATGGCTGGCATTTAGGGAATGACAGTGATTACAGCACTGATTTAGCTTTTGATAAAAAGGCAGTCATTGACTTTATTCAATCATCCCAACCGAAAGAATGGGAAAAGCTGATAGCATATTATAGAGAAGATACTGAAAGTAAGTTTGTCCAGAGGCTTTTCAAAGAGCTTGATTTAAGGGGTATGCTTGATGTTGTTCGACATGGCATAACCGATAGTGGAATAAAATTCAAACTTGCCTACTTCAAACCCGACAGTGGATTGAATCCTGAAACACTTGAATTATACAAGCTGAACAGATTGTATGTAACTCGTCAGGTTCATTTTTCACAAAAGAATAATAAAAGTATTGATTTACTTTTGTCATTGAATGGATTGCCGATTGCAACAATTGAATTGAAGAACATATTCACGGGACAGTCTGTTAAAGAAGGTATTACCCAATATCAGACAAGCCGTGACCCAAGGGAATTACTCTTCCAATTCAAAAAAAGGGTACTAGTGCATTTTACAATTGACTCCGACAATGTACATCTCACAACAAAACTTGAATTCTCAAATACAAAGTTTTTACCTTTCAACAAAGGTTTTCACAACGGAGCCGGCAACCCTCCTGCAAAGGATTACCAGTCATACAGGACATCTTACTTCTGGGAAGAAATGCTGGCACCTGATAGCTGGCTTGAGATAATCGGCAGATATATACATATTCAAAAAGAAGATTACATTGTTGACGGGAAGAAATATTCAAAGGAGAAAATGTTATTCCCCCGTTATCATCAAATTGATTCAGTACGAAAGTTGACGGCAGACGCAAAAATAGCAGGACAAGGGAAGAATTATCTTGTGGAACATTCTGCCGGCAGTGGTAAAAGCAATTCAATTGCATGGCTGTCATACCGCCTCAGTAGTCTTTACAATACTAATGATAAAAAGATATTCGATTCAATAATTGTCGTAACCGACAGAAATGTGCTTGACCAGCAGTTGCAGGATACAATCTATCAGTTCGAGCATAAGCAAGGAGTTGTCCAGCGTATTGACGAAGATTCCAAACAGTTAGCAGAAGCTATAACACATGGAACAAATATAATAATTACTACCCTGCAAAAATTTCCATTTGCATTGAACCATTTATCGGAAATCCCTAACCGCAATTATGCAGTTATTATTGATGAAGCCCACAGCAGCCAGGGTGGAGAAGCAAGTCGTAAAATGACTGAGGCACTTGCCGGAAAGAATGTTTCGTTGGAAGAGTCCGAGAAAATCGAAAGTGGTATTGAGAAGGAATCAATTGACGAAGATGATTACATTCGGGAAACAATAAGAAAGCGGGGACCTCAAAAGAATATCAGCATTTTCGCTTTTACTGCAACTCCCAAAGCAAAGACATTAGAAGTTTTTGGTGTAAAAGACTCAGAAGGTATTCCCAGACCATTTCATTTGTATTCAATGAAGCAAGCCATAGAAGAAGGATTCATACTTGATGTTCTCAAAAATTACACGACATATAAAGAGTATTACAAATTTTCAAAATCAATAGAAGATGACCCTGAGTTAAACAAGAAAAAAGCTATCAAAGCCATTGCCCGATTTGCTTCACTACACCCTCATAATTTAGCACAAAAAACAGAGGTAATGGTTGAACACTTCCGGCAATTAACGATGAAAAAAATCGGAGGCAGGGCAAAAGCTATGGTGGTTACATCTTCCCGGAAACATGCACTTCGATACTATCAGGAATTCAAAGAGTATATAAAAGAGAAAGGATATTCGTACATAAAACCGCTTGTTGCGTTTTCAGGAACAGTATATGATGATGATTTTCCAGAAGGGATAACTGAAGCACAAATCAATAAATTTAGTGAAACAGAGTTACCCGGTAAATTTGCTACAGATGAATTTCAGGTTTTACTTGTTGCGGATAAATACCAGACCGGATATGACCAACCGCTTCTTCACACGATGTATGTTGATAAAAAATTATCTGGGGTAAAAGCAGTTCAAACACTTTCAAGACTGAATAGAACTCATCCGGGCAAGGAAGATACTTTTATTATGGATTTCCAAAATGACAGAGAAACAATAATCGAATCATTCCAACCTTATTATGAATTGACGACATTAACTGAACCAACAGACCCGAATCATTTGTACGACCTGAAAGGCAAAATGGATGCCTCTAAAGTGTATTTCCAATCTGAGATTGATGCTTTTGCTAAAATATTTTATAAACCAACACACACATCCATTAAGGACCAGGGAAAATTATATGCGTATATTGACCCTTCGGTTGACAGATTCAAAGTATTAGAGGAAGAAGCACAGGATGAATTTAAAAAATCATTAACAGCTTATGTACATTTATATTCTTTCCTCTCTCAAATCATGCCATTTCAGGATGTCGAATTAGAAAAACTCTATTCCTTTGGACGTTTCTTATTAACAAAATTACCAAAGGCGGATTATACAGAACGAATGAAGTTAGATAATGAGGTTGCTTTAGAATATTATCGTCTTCAAAAAATTGCTGATGGGAGTCTTGTTTTACAGATACAAGGTGAATATGGCTTAGACCCGACAACTGAAGCCGGTATCAGCAGACCAAAGGAGGAAAAGGACAGACTTTCAAACATCATCAAAGTACTGAATGATAAATATGGAACCGAATTTACGGATGCTGACCGCTTATACTTTGACCAGATTGAACAAGCTTTGTATGAGAATGATGAGCTTAAAGTCAGAGCCATGAATAATCCAATTGAAAATTTTAAATACGCATTTGATGAGATATTTATACAAACACTCATTGACCGTATGGATTCTAATCAGGAGATATTCGATAGAATAATGGGTAATAATGATTTCAAGATAGATGTTCGGGAATGGCTGACAAAAAAAATATATCAGAGATTTAATGAAATTGTACAATAAAAGATAGCGTCAGAGCCAATTTAAGAGTTGTTATTAAGCGTGTTCTCAGAAAATTCGGCTATCCTCCTGACAAACAGGAGAAAGCGGTGCAAACAGTAATGCAGCAAGCTGAATTATTAGCAGAGGAGTGGACTGAAGGGAAATTGAAATAGTAGTTTAGCTATTTATCAAATCCAATCTGAAAAATTTAATTCAATTCGATTAACAAATTAACTCAGTAAAATCAAGTAATTTCAGAGATTTGAATAAAAGGAGATAAAATGAGATTAATTAAAATAAAGAATTTCGTACACCAGTAGGGATTCGAACCCCAAACCTTCTGATCCGTAGTCAGATGCTCTATCCAATTGAGCTACTGGTGCAGATATTAATTCTTTTGTTCTTTTAAAGAATTGACGAATCTCGAAAGAGATGATTTTCTGTGAGCAACCGTATTTTTTTTCAAAATGCCGCGGGCGGCGATTTTATCGAGAACGCTCGATGCTTTATTGAATTTTACTATTGCTTCATCATAATTTAATGAAGTTTGAACTGCTTTTAAAGCTTCTTTGAGCATTTTTTTATTCAGACGGTTATATACCCTTCTCGTCTTTGTCTGTCTAATTCTTTTTAAAGCCGACTTATGATGTGCCATTTACCTATTAATATTTTATTTAACAAAATTTACGAACTACAAAATTAGATATTTTATTTCAAAATATCAAGTTAATTATGAAAAAAGTCCATTGTAAGTGGTTAATATCAAGATTTGGAAGTATGTAGAAATTCATCAATTATATTTTCGATTTCTTCTTTTTTATCCCGTCTGAAACAGGCTCTGTAAGGTTTTTTCATGCCGTGTATAAATATTTTCACTCCCCATTCACTTTGCCCAATATCCCTGTCCCAGATTACACCTTTGACTTCGTGCCAATATGTTTTAGGTATTCCCGCTCCTGCAAATCCATCTTTACAAAATAACATTTTCGAATATAGAGAACCTGAATAATATAAAGCTCCCCAAAAAATACATTGGCCAACAAATCTAATAAACAATTCTCTATCACCGATAAAAATTAAAGTAATAACTGATGCACTGAAAATTATGATAAATACAATTAAAAGGGCAGTTTTAGTTAATTTCAAATTTCGTGACGTAAGTTTTATGACCCGAACAGAACCACCAAGTTTTTTTTTGAGAAGATTTTCTCTCAATATAAACAAACCTACGATTAAAGCGGACACTCCAAGAAATACTATTAATGATGTTACTTCTTCTAAAAGATAAAATTGCATCTAATTTATGAACAAATTTTCAAAATGATAAATAATTTAATTTTTGATAATCTTATAATAGTACGAAATTCCATTCATTTCAATACATAGAAAATATATGCCTGTTCTTAAAATTTGAGTATCAATCTCAAAATTGTTGATTCCTTCAATTAATCCTTTTTGAGAGTTATAATAAGACTCACCCAGCAGGTTGTTTATTTTTAACTCTGATTTTGAATAATGTTTTGAAATTATTCTGATGTTTATAATATCATCAACCGGATTGGGGAAAATCTCAATTCCTGTTCCACTGACTATATCTTTAAATCCAAGGATATCTACCTGAAGTACATCTGATAAATAAGAAATACATCCATTTACATCGGTAACCTGAACCTGATAGAAACCCAATGTTTGAAGATTCAGAAACAGCTTTGTCTCTCCCTGCATTTTTAAGCCATTCAGATACCATTGATTACCTGCCGGGGAACTTGATGCAAGTGTATTGCCTATTCGTTCAATAGTTGGTTTCGGAGGTTGAGAATTCACGGTGATATTTTGTTTAGCCCTATTCACACATCCGTTATTATAGAGATATGTATAAGTTATTTCGTGAATTCCAATACCGGCTATTGAAGGATAGAACATTCCATTATTCACACCATTTCCGGAATAAACACCATCCGGAGGTGAACCACCTGTCAAGATAGATGATGAATCATTGACACATGCATCAGGAAAAGTTTGAAGGATTACATCAGGCATCGGTTTGACATTTATTGTTTTTATTATCGAGTCTATGCATCCATGTAATGAAGTTTGTACAAGCTTCAACATCCATTGTCCGCTTGTTTCCCACTTAACAAATATTGAATCATTATTTTGACTAACAATTTCCGCACCTATAATCATCCAAGAGCTTATTGTACCAACATCATTTTCAGTTGTGTACAATTCATTTACATGTTGACACGGATTCAATTCACCATAGATTAATGGTTTGGGTTTTCTGTAAACATTTACTTCAAAACTGATTATTTTACTGCAGCCGTTTTCGGCAAATGTCTCAAGTTCAACTCTTCTGAGGCCAGCTATCAACCACCTCACAATGAGATAATTATCATTATCTGTTCCGCCTGAGATTTTGAAATAATCGGTACCTTCAATTCCTGGCAAAGTCCAATGATATGAGGTAAAGGTTGATGTAGTATTGATATTCCAGTCTTCACCCATGCACAAGCTTGCTTTGGGATTATCAAAGATGGGATTGGGACTTTGTTTAACGATTATATCGGTTTGGACATCATTTATACAATTAAATTCATTTGCAACTTCAACCTTGACAAATTTGTTACCAGGGGTAAGCCATGTCACAGTTGTGCTGTTATCCGTAGAGCCTCCCCCGGCTTCGATAATATAATCTGTACTTTGCACACCTGAAAAAGTCCAGTCATAATTTGTAAAAGTTGATGTGGTATAAATATTTCCAGGAACACCTGAACAGACATCGGTTACTTCCTCTGAAAATGTTGGTACGGGTAAAGGATTGATTAGAACATTAATTGTTTTTAAATTTTTACAGCCGATTTCGGAGGTAACTTCTAACAGCGCGGTTTGAGTTCCCGGTGTGAGCCATGTAACTGTAGCACTGCTTTCGTAACTATCACCACCTCCATTAATTATGTAATCTATACCTTGTGTGCCTGAAAAATCCCAGGCATAGTTTGGATACTCACTAAAGGTGCCAAATTCAATCGGTTGATTTGCACACGTGATTGTAGATGAGCAATTGAGTTCAAATAAAGGTTTGACTTTCACTAGCACAGAGCTCGTTACAATACCCTTGCAACCATTTACATCAGTAACTTCAACCTGTACAAATCTTGTTCCGGGCATTAGCCATGTAACAGTTGTACTGTTGCTTGATGTTGTGCCACCGGCTTCGACAATATAGTCATATCCGGGAATGCCTGTAAAATACCATGAATAAGAATTAAAATTTCCTGTAGTATAAACATTCCCCGATACATCTTCGCAAACGTTAGTTGCTTCTTCAGTAAAAACAGGATCTGGCCCTGCTGTTATTGTCAAATTACTACCATTATCACTTCCTTCGACATAAGGGTCTGTTGCAATAACTCTAATCCTGTAACCTGTTCCAGCAATAAAATCAGTAGGTATAGCTGAAGGTACAACACCTGAACCTGTCCCTGAAATTCTTCCAATCTCAATCGGATTGGTAAAACTTCCGGATGTATTTGAAATTTGAGCTATAAAAGTATTACTCGTATTAAATTGGTCGTTAGTATTAAAAGCAACGTTAATACCTTCACCCCTGCAATATATTCCGGAAAAAGGAACAGTAGTTATGGTTAAATTTTTCCATTGAAATTTTTGAACACGGCAGTTATTATAATCAGCTACATAAACAAATCCGTTGGTATCGACAGCTACTCCGGTAGGCCCATCAAATCTACCATCTCCTGAACCGAGCAAACCCCATTGGGTTTTATAGTCCCCGGCCGAGTCAAATTTTTGAATCCTGTTATTTCCGAAATCAGAAACAAATACATCGTAATTTTTGTCAATTGCTATACCAATTGGCATATTGAATTGTCCCGAACCAGAGCCGATTGTCCCCCACTTTCTAATAAAAATACCATTGTTGAAAAATTTCTGTATCCTGTGATTATTCTGGTCGGCAACATAAATATTACCTGCATTATCAACAGCAATGCCGTGCGGACTACGGAATTGACCGTCCTCTATTCCACAAGAACCCCAATGCAAAATTTCTATACCGGAAGGGTCGTATTTTGTAACTCTGCACATTCCATAATCGGTAACATAATAATTACCTCCGGCATCTACTGCAACATCGGTCGCACCACTTGAAGCAAATTTCATCAGATAAATGCTTTGAGCTGTAAAACGCTGAACTCTGTTGTTCTCCTGGTCAGCAACTTCAATCCTTCCTTCAAAATCTGTAGTTAATCCATGGGGAGTATTAAATTCTCCATTATCTGTTCCTAAGTTTCCCCATTTAAGCCTAAAATCGCCGGATGATGTAAATTTTTGTACTCTATGATTGTACCTGTCTGTTACATATACAAAACCTGATGAGTCGCATGCAACATCATAAGCACTGTTGAATTGTCCGTCATTAGAGCCGCAAGTGCCCCATTGAAGCATATATGAATATTGTGCTGATGACGATAAAGTCGATGCAATTATTAAGATGAATAATAAAGCAAGGGGGTTTATGAAATCTTTCATAAGATACTTCAAATAATTTATTAAGACTTATTAATTACAATTTGATAATATCAGTTTTAATCTGAAAATGAATTTATAAAATAGCTCTGAATCACTAATCTAAATAATTATTTCAAATTTAAAAATAATATTTTTTAGATTAGTGTTTAACCTGAAAATTAGAATATAAAATTTTATTAATGAAAATGGGTATTTATCCTGAAAAAATAGAAACAATTTTTGAATTTAAAATACCTAAGGGGCAAATTCCTGAAAGACTCGACGTTTATCTTACTAACAGCATAAAAAATGCAACAAGGACAAAAGTACAAAGAGCTATAGATGAAGGAGCTGTGTTTGTTAATGGCAAGTCTGCCAAAGCAAGCCGTAAAATTCAACCAAATGATGAAATAATTTGCAAGATTATGAAGGCACCGCCAATTGACCTAATACCGGAAAATATTCCTCTCGATGTTGTATATGAAGATGAATATCTAATGGTTATTAATAAACCTGCAGGAATAGTATCTCACCCGGGTTTTGGTAATCCTTACGGGACAATTGTGAATGCAGTGCTTTATCATCTTGGTATGAGGGAAACAATAAAAATTGAATTATATGATGAAGATGATGAAAATGAAATTCAGGATGAAGGGTTGATTTTTTCGAGTGATGCAATAAGGCCCGGTTTAGTCCACAGGCTCGATAAGGATACATCAGGATTAATGTTGATTTCAAAAAATCCCGATGTTCATGCAAAACTTGCTCAACAATTTCAGGACAGAACTGTAGATAAATTTTATTATGCATTAGTGTGGGGAACATTTAAAGATGATAATGGGAGAATTGAAGAAGATATAGGACGTTCACAAAGAAACAGAAAATTATTTGCTGTTTTGAAGAAGGGCGGCAAATCTGCAATCACTGAATATGAAGTTCTTGAAAGATTCGAATATCTCACTCTTATCAAAATAAAACTTATGACAGGCAGAACGCATCAGATTAGAGTTCATTTTTGTCACAATCATCATCCTGTATTTGGCGATGTTTCTTACGGAGGAGATTCAATTGTTTTTGGCGTTAATAATTCCGAATTCAAAAAAATTGCAAATAAGTGTCTTATATCGGTAAACAGGCAGATGCTCCATGCTAAAGAACTTGGTTTTATTCACCCCGAATCCGGTGAAAGATTAAATTTTACAAGCGAACTGCCTGAGGATTTCGAAAAAGTATTGAAAGAATTAGAAAAAATTAATGAGGATAACTTATGAAAAAGTTAGCAATAACATCACAGCCGATAAATTTGATAATCGCTGAAAGATGGTCATGCAGAGCCTATGATATTAATAAACCTGTTTCAAGAGAGCAGATTATTTCTATTTGTGAAGCAGGGAGATGGGCACCATCATGCAATGGTGATGAACCATGGCGATTTATGGTGTGGGATATTTATCACAATAAGAAGGCTCATGAAAGAGCCTTCAACTGTCTTGGAGAATGGAATCAGAAATGGGTAAAAAATGCTCCTGTATTACTTGCCGCTTGTGCTGACAGCAAGTTCAGGAAGGATGGCAAACCAAACCGTTGGGGACAATTTGATACAGGTGCGGCATCAATGAATATATATCTTCAGTCTGTAACACTTGGATTGATGGCTCATCCAATGGGTGGTTTCGATAAAGACAAACTAAGGAATGAGTTTAACATTCCTGAACAATTTGAAATTATGGCAATGATAGCAATTGGTTATCAAGCTGAAGCAGATGTAATAGAAGATGAGAAGCAGAGAGCAAGTGAATTAAAAGCAAGAGAGAGAAGGCCCATTGGCACTATGTTCTTTGATAGCGAGTGGGAGAATGGAATATTTTAATTCTTTGTCCTACGATGTCAGGAGTAACTCCTGACACGGATTCATACTAAATCTATGAAATAAATTTTTCAATCATTGATTCAAAGTTATTCAGTAAATCCGGTAGTTTTGATATATCTTTACCTCCTGCTGTTGCAAGATGAGGTTTGCCTCCACCGGCACCGCCAATTTGTTTTGCGGCTTCACCCGCAATTTTTCCTGCGGGATATTTTTTCATCAAATCATCTGTTACAACACATACTAATTGTACCTTCTCATTTAATATAGATGCGATTAGTCCAATACCTTGTTTACCAAGTTCATCTCTTAGGTTTTCACCGATTTGCCTTAGTTGTTCTAAATCGTCAGATTCAACTTTTTGGGAAACAATTCTAATACCATTGATAATCTTTGCTTGTTTGAGCCACTCCTGCATCTGAGTCTTAATATCACCCATTTTATAGCTGGATACCTCTTTTTCGAGTTGTTTTATTTGAACCTGCAACTGCTCAATCTCTGACTGTTTCCCTGAAATTTTCTCTTGTGTATTATTGATGAATTCTTCAATAGATTTCCCAGTAATAGCTTCGATTCGCCTTACTCCTGCGGCTATTGATGATTCGGAAATAATTTTGAAAAAACCGATTTCGCTTGTGTTTTTCACATGAGTGCCGCCGCAAAATTCCTGTGAGAAACTTTCATCCATTTTCACAACACGAACTATATCCCCATACTTATCTCCAAAGAACATTTTAATTCCCGGAGTTTTCTTTGCTTCTTCAATAGGAAGCACATCGGTTCTGACATCAATATTCTGGAAAATCTTTTCGTTAACAACCGATTCAATTTTTTTCAAGTCATCATCATTGACTTTTTCGAAATGATTGAAGTCAAAGCGAAGATAATCAGGTGCTACTAATGAACCTGCCTGCTTAACGTGTTCTCCGAGGACTTGCCTTAATGCCTCGTGAAGCAGGTGAGTTGCAGAATGGTTCCTCATTATATTTCTTCTTCTGTCAATTTCAACTTCGGCTAAAGCAATTTCACCAATCAGGGATTCGACTTCCGTGTCACAAATATGAACGATTGCATTTCCATACTTACGGACATCAATCACATTGTATTTCTGTCCGCCAAGTGTAATCGTTCCGGTATCTGAAATCTGTCCACCACTTTCTGCATAGAATGGAGTTCTATCGAGTATAATTTGATTACCATTAACATATAAAACTTTTGCTTCGGAAGATAATTCATCATAACCTATAAAGACTGATTTCGCCTTAATATCATGTATTTCAACGTCTTTAGTTAATGTTTTACGTGCATTCCTTGAACGTTCCCTTTGCTCTTCTAATTTTTCATCAAAACCTGCTTTATCAATAGTCAGATTATTTTCTCTTGCGAGAAGTTCTGTGAGGTCAATCGGGAAACCGAATGTATCGTATAACTGAAAAGCATCTGCACCTGAAATCAGGTTTTTATTAGTTTGTACAAGTCTATTTTTTATATCCTCAAATATTTCCAGCCCCCGTTCAAGAGTTTGGAGAAAGCTCTCTTCTTCGGCTTTAATCACTCGTTCAATAATGCTTTGGTGTGAAGTTAATTCAGGAAAAACATCCTTCATAATTTCAACTAAAACCGGAACGAGTTTGTATAATACAGGTTCCTTGATTCCAATATTTTTTGAAAATCTTGATGCCCTTCTCAATATTCGACGTAATACATATCCCCTGCCTTCGTTGCTCGGCATGGCTCCATCGGCAATAGCAAAGGATAGTGTCCTGATATGGTCGGCAATGACTCTCATAGCTACATCATCGGGATTTTTCAATTCTGTCGAATATTTCTTTCCAGATAATTTTTCAATTTCATTAATAAGTGGCATGAAAACATCAGTGTCATAATTTGATGATTTACCCTGAATCACAGCACATATTCTTTCAAATCCCATTCCTGTGTCAACATGTTTGGCTTTCAAATCTTCGAGTGTACCTCCCTGTTTACGGTTATACTGAATAAAAACAAGATTCCAGATTTCAATTACATCAGGTGTTCCTGCATTTACAAGTTTTACTCCCGACATATCAGGAGTTCTGTCATAATGAATTTCACTGCAAGGACCACAGGGACCTGTTTCCCCCATTTCCCAGAAATTATCTTTTTCATCAAATCTTAAGATTTTCGATTCAGGTAAAAATCTTTTCCATAGCTTATATGCTTCATCATCCGTTCTGTAAACTGTTGCATATAACCTGTTCTTATCGAGCTTCCAGACTTCAGTCATCAGCTCCCATGCCCATTCGATGGCTTCTGCTTTATAATAATCTCCAAAGCTCCAATTACCCAGCATCTCGAAAAAGGTATGGTGATAGGTATCGAATCCGACTTCTTCGAGGTCGTTGTGCTTACCGCTTACACGAATACACTTCTGAGTATCAGCCGCTCTTGAATAATCACGCTTTCCGGAACCGAGAAAAACATCCTTAAATTGATTCATACCCGCATTGGTAAAAAGCAAGGTCGGGTCTCCATGCGGAATAACGGAAGCACTCTGAACAATTCGATGTTCTTTCGATTTAAAAAAATCTAAAAATGATTGTCTTATTTCACTTGATGTCATATTCAAATATACTTAAATCAAATTCATAAATAATTGAAATGCTAAGACGAAAGAGTATCTCTTTCATTAATGCAATGAAAAGGAGAATAAAATGGATTATCAAATTGGGTAGATTTTGAATCTGCCCCTACATTTATATCTTAAATGTAATCGAATTTAGCCGTAAAATGTCTTAGGAAAGGCGGCTCCCAGACTAATTTCATTCCCCTGAGCTTCTTCCTGTTTTTATATACCTCAACAATAGCTTCAACGGTATAATCAATATGACTGTTTGTATAAACCCTTCGTGGAACAGCACACCTGACTAATTCCATAGGAGGAGCAATGTGTTTTCCTTTATCATCTTTTTTGCCAAACATGACAGAGCCGATTTCTACAACCCTGATTCCACCAACTTTGAATATTTCACAAGTAATACTTTGACCCGGAAAATGTTCAGGTTTGATATGAGGAGCAAACCGCTTTGCATCCAGATAAACGGCATGGCCACCGGTTGGAACAAGAATAGGTACACCCGATTCCATTAATTTATCACCGAAATATTTTACCTGCTCGATTCTGTATTTGAGGTAATTCTCATCAAATACTTCTTCAAAACCCACTGCAAGAGCTTCGAGGTCACGTCTTGCGAGGCCGCCATAGGTAATAAATCCTTCGGTAATTATTAAAAGGGTTTTTGCTTTACCTGCAATATCATCATCATTAGTACCGATGAATCCGCCAGTGTTAGAAAGCCCGTCTTTTTTAGCACTCATAGTGCAACCGTCAGCATAAGAGAACATTTCTCTTGCAATTTCTTTTATAGATTTATTCTTATATCCTTTTTCACGCATTTTAATGAAATAGGCATTTTCTGCAAACCGGCAGCAGTCAAGATAAAGAGGAATCCCATATTTTTGGAGAAGATTCTTTGTTTCGCGAATATTCTGCATCGAAACAGGCTGGCCGCCACCGCTATTATTAGTAACAGTCAGCATACAAACAGGTATATTCTCTTTACCAACTCTTTTTATCAGATTTTCGAGTGCTTCTATGTTTAAATTCCCTTTAAAATCACCTAATTTTTCAGGATTTGTGGTATCTTCCCCCGGTAAATCAACTGCAATTGCTTCTGCATACTCGATATTAGCCCTTGTGGTATCGAAATGAGTGTTGTTGGGGATGTATTTACCTTTACCACCAAGAACCGAGAACAGGATTCTCTCAGCGGCTCTCCCCTGGTGTGTAGGAATAATATGCTTGAAATTAGTAAAATCTTTAACTGCATTTTCAAACTTGTAATAACTTTTGGAACCTGCATAAGATTCGTCACCTTCCATAATTTTACCCCACTGACGTGCACTCATTGCGGTTGTACCGCTATCAGTAAGTAAATCAATGGTTATTTCTTCGGATTTAAGATAGAATGTATTATAAAATGCTTTTTTTATGAATTTTTCTCTTTGTTCAAACGTAGTTACTGCAATCGGTTCGACTGACTTAATTTTAAATGGCTCAATAACTGTCTTCATTCACCTAACCTGTTTTTTATAAAAATTGGTTAATACAACAAAGCAAATTAAGAAATTTTGTCAAAATTTGGGGTGTTTTCTTAAGTGAATAACTGTATTTTATTATAATCTAATAAGTTCAGGGAAATTGCCAACATTAAATTTCATTTGATTTTTCCTGAGATTATTCCTAATTTTGTAATCCTTTAAAAAGGTGCCTTGGCCGAGTGGTTAGGCAGAGGTCTGCAAAACCTCCTACGTTGGTTCGATTCCGACAGGCACCTCATTTTAATGTCTTATTTTAGAAATTATTTGTAATATATGGGTACAACAGCAGATTTAAGGCCTGGAGCGGTCATAATATATAATGGGGATTTACACACTGTTTTGGAATCGGAACACAGAACACCCGGCAACCTGAGGGCATTTTACCAGGTTAAAATGAGAAATATGAAATCAGGAAAGCTTTCGGAAAATCGCTTCCGTTCAGGTGAATCAATTGAATTTGCACGTGTCGAAAGAAAGAATTATCAGTACCTTTATAATGATGGTACGAATTTACATTTTATGGATAATGACACTTACGAGCAAATCCCTGTCGAGCCTGAAAAGTTAGGCGTTGCTATCAATTTTTTAAAAGAAAACCAGGAAGCACAACTTGCTTTTTATGATAATATTGTAATTGCAGTTGATTTACCACCACATGTTAATTTGTTGATAACTCATACAGAACCCGGCGTAAAAGGCGATACGGCTACCAACGTTCTCAAGCCTGCTACTCTTGAAACAGGTGCTACCGTTAATGTTCCACTGTTTATCAACGAAGGCGATATGATAAGAGTTGATTCTAAAACCGGAACTTATGTAGAACGCGTTAAGGAATAATAATTAAATATGAAACAGCTTTTTGCTCTTCATTCACTAATGTTATGAGGAATTATGGATTTAAACTACCTCAAAAAAGTCATCAAAATTTTTGATGACAGTAATATGGCAGAAATTACGATTGAAGAAGAAGGAACAAAAATTAAGCTGGCAAAAAATAGGGAAAATAAGAACCAGCCTATTATCCTTCCTGCACAAAACTTCGTTCCTAATAATAATTTTGTAGAGACACATAGTAATGCGCCTGTACTTCCAAATTCCCCTAATATTGAACAAGGAGCGGGAACAAATTTATCTCCCAAAGAACAAGATGCCTCTCAACAGGATAGCAAAACAATACTACATACAGTATATTCACCTATTGTTGGTACTTTTTACAGGTCTCCTTCACCGGAATCGGACCCTTATGTCGAGATTGGTTCCCATGTTACTGCCGGGACTACCTTGTGCATCATAGAAGCTATGAAACTTATGAATGAAATTGAATGTGATGCATCGGGTACAATTGTAAAAATTCTGATTGAAAATACACAACCTGTAGAATTTAATCAGCCTTTGTTCATAATTAAACCCGATTAAATATAAAATTGAAATTGAGCTTTTCGCTATGATAAAAAAAATCCTGATTGCAAACAGAGGGGAAATAGCACTAAGAATAATCAGAGCCTGTAAGGAACTGAAAATTCCGACTGTTGCTATTTATTCAACTGCTGATAAAACTTCATTGCATGTCAGGTTTGCAGATGAAGTAGTTTGTGTAGGTCCCCCTTCAGGAAAAGATAGTTACCTTAACATACCATCCATCATTGCAGCAGCACAAATCACTAATGCCGATGCCATTCACCCGGGATACGGATTTATGGCAGAGAATGACTCATTTGTTGATATATGCAATGCCTGCGGAATTACCTTCGTCGGTCCATCTGCAGATTCAATAAGGAGAATGGGAAACAAATCGGTTGCAAAAGAAACTATGCGTAATGCCAGTGTTCCGGTTGTTCCCGGAAGTGATGGTATTGTAAATTCTGAAAAGGAAGCAAAAAAAATTGCAAAAGAGATAGGTTATCCGATACTTCTCAAAGCAGTCGCAGGCGGCGGTGGTAAAGGAATGAGACTTGTCAATGATGATGCAGAGTTGGATAAAGCATTCAGCATGACAAGATATGAAGCAGAGTCTGCTTTCAATAATCCCGATTTGTATATTGAAAAACTTGTTACAGGTTCTCGTCATATCGAAATACAAATTCTCGGCGATAAGCATGGAAATATAATTCACTTGAACGAGAGAGAGTGTTCGATTCAGAGAAGGCACCAGAAACTAATCGAGGAAGCACCATCTCCGATAATGACGACTGAATTGAGAAGCGCCATGGGAACTGCTGCTGTCCGGGGAGCCATGGCTGTTGATTATTATGGCCCCGGTACAATTGAATTCCTCGTAGACAATGACAGGAATTTCTATTTTATGGAAATGAACACGAGAATACAGGTAGAGCATCCTGTAACGGAGGAATCTTTAGATATTGATTTAATTAAGGAACAAATAAAAATAGCTTCGGGTGAAAAATTAACAATCGAAGCACATGAACCAAAAATGCATGCCATCGAGTGCAGGATTAATGCTGAAGACCCGTATAATGATTTCAGGCCCAATCCGGGCACTATCGAAAGTCTGCACTTCCCCGGTGGACATGGCGTTAGAGTTGATTCTCATATTTACACCGGGTACACAATACCACCCTACTACGATTCTCTTGTTGCAAAGCTTATTACATTTGCACCTACGAGAGACGGAGCTATTGCCAAGATGCAGCTTGCATTAGAAGAATTTGTTATTGAAGGAATTAAGACAACAATACCGTTTCATTTGAAAATGATGCAGAATCCTGATTTCATTGCAGGAAACATTGATACAAAATATCTTGAAAGAATAGATTGGAAATCATTGTAAAATGGTCATATTGTCATTTTGAATGCAGCGATGCGAAATGAAGAATCCAATTCATTCAAAAGGTTGAGATTCTCCGCTACGCTGTTAATGGCACATTATCAAAATGGTTTATTATATTTAAAATGAATAGCTACTACTTTTAAGTAGTGGTGATTGTTAATCACCATAAATCGGGATTTATCCACTTAAAATAAGTGACTAAAGTCGAAATCTGGTGGAATTAAACTTCCACTATCTGAAGATAGTGGCTATTCAAAAAGATATAAAGTACGATTTTAATTTTTCATATTTTTGCTTTACCATCGCATCGGCGGTGGCCATGGACTCAGAATTACTAAAATAAATTTATGATAAAACATTATATAATAATTATGGAGTTTATATGAATTTTCCCGAAAATCTTAAGTACACCGCAGACCACGAATGGCTCAAAATTGAAGGTAAAAAAGGTACAGTCGGAATTACCGACCATGCACAGGGCGAGCTTGGCGATGTAGTTTACATTGACATAGCCGATGATATTGCATTTGTTAAAGCAGGAGATACATTCGGTACAATCGAAGCAGTGAAAACGGTTGCCGATATGCTTGCTCCGGTCAGCGGCAAAGTCATTGACGTCAACAGAAGCCTGAATGACCACCCAGAAGTCATTAACAGCGACCCTTATGGCGAAGGATGGATAATCGAGATAGAATTAACAAATCCGTCAGAGCTTGACGAACTCCTCGATGTCAAGGCATATAAAGAGTTAATCGGACAGTAAAATATTTATTTTATGGAATGAATAGCCCCTATTTTTTAAATAGGGGTAAATTTTCCTGACAAATAAGACTTTAGTCCCTTATCAATCTTAGGGGATAAATCCCGACAAACGAAGGAATAAATATCTCAACTATTTGAAAATAGTGGCTATTCATTCTTTATTTATCTTTTCACCTTTTAATTTTTTCCATTTAATCCCAACTTTTTTTTAAATTGCAGACAATAAATGATGAGTGTTTTACTCTATCTTATGAGATTATAGAAAATAATTTTATTGAATAAATTTTGGTGAGAAAATGAAAACTAAAAACTACTTATTCGTAAATTCTTTGATAATATTTACTGTAATATCGGCTTCAATTTTATTATCAAATAAATTGTATTCCCAGGACTGGAATGTATATTATGATAGTCCGCCGAATGTTGCGAATTGTATCCCGGGTGTCCTGAAAGCATCGGAGAAACAGGCAGTTTTGGATTATATAAATCAAATCAGAAGCATTCACGGATTGAAACAAGTGACTTACGACCCTAGTGGTGATGCCGAATCACAGGCAGCAACATTAATGATGGTAGCCAATAGTGATCTATCACATCAACCACCAGCATCCTGGCAATGTTATACACAACCTGGATATGATGGTGCAAGTGCAAGTAATCTCCATCTTTCAAGTTATTCAAGTCTAGGATATATTCCTCAAACATTAGAAAGCATACACGGTTGGATGATAGATAAAATTATTATAAATAATATAGAAGATTATACTGTAGGTCACAGACGTTCAATTATAAATCCATTTCTCAGCAGAATATCATTTGGAAGATGCGATGGCCAGCCAAAAGTCTCATCTCAATATTCGTATGGAACCTCGATGTCTCTAAAATGGATTGGAAATCTCGAACAGAATATAACTGACTGGTCGAGCGATTTTGTTGCTGTACCTTTTCAGGATTATCCTATAGAATTATTTGATAAAAGTTGGGTATTATCATTTTCTGTATTTTTTGATAAAATCAATTGGGGGAATAATGTCAATGTTGATTATACAAATACAACAATCGAGATGAAAGATGAAAACCAGCAAAATATAACTGTTACCAATAAAGAAGTTGATGATGACCAGGGTTGGGGCGGAGTACCTAATTGTCTCACATGGAAAGCTGTTGGACTCCAGGACCATAAAACATATTATGTAACAATAAAAAATGTAAATGTAAATGGTACTTTTAAAAATTATTCATATTGGTTCAATTTAAATAACAAAGGAATGGCTGCACCCGATGACCCGGTTCTTTTTATGCCGCCTGATGCAGCAATAGATGTAAGTACAAGCCCGCAGTTGCAGTGGAATCCTGCACAGAGAGCCTATACATACAGGGTTATCGTATCGAAGGTTTCCAATTTCACAACATATATCGTTGACGATAATAATGTTACAAACTACTCCTACAGTCTTGCCGGCTTGGAACCATTTACAACATATTACTGGAAGGTTTCTGCAAGTAACGAAGGCGGGGAAAGCGGCTGGTCGCCCGTGTGGAGTTTTACAACAGCAGGTACTGCACCGGATGCACCTACTCAGGTATATCCCGAAACAGCTCAGGATAGTTTATCATTAAACCCGAAATTGATTTGGAATAAATCTTTATATGCAGAATCGTACAAATTACAAGTTTCAGCAGGCAATGATTTTTCGGAACTCAATGTTGACGAGAGCGGGATAACCGATACAACATATACTGTGCCTGCCGGAAAATTATACCATGACAGGAATTATTTCTGGCGTGTAAAATCTGTTAATGGTATTGGTGAGAGCGTTTGGTCGGGAAAGAGAAGATTCAGAACTCTCGATAGTATTACTTCAGTCATCGAGATACTTCCAGGTACTTATTCAACTAAATTAAATAACTATCCGAATCCTTTCACAGGAAAAACAAACATTGTGTTTAATGTGCAGAATACAGGTATTGTACTGTTAAAGGTTTATAATTCACTTGGTACGGAAGTAAGCACACTTGTTAACTCAAGATTAGAAGCGGGAAACTACATGGTTGAGTTTGACGGTAACTCGGTAGCTTCAGGAACATATTATTATAAATTAATAAGTTCATCCGGTATTGAATCAGGAAAGATGACATTGCTGAGATAAAAACACACCCCTTAATCCCCTCTTTTTAGAAGGGAAACTGGGGGGAGAAAATAGAATTTTCAATTTGAAATTTTCAATTTTCAATGAATTTTTAATGTGAAAATTTTCAATGTACTTAATGTTATCAATATTCAAGTTCACAACATATTGTGTATCTACATGTTAAACAATTATTTGGTTGACTTGTATTTTAATATATTATAACATTTAAAATTTATTGAAAATTATAAAATTGAAAATTGAAAATTATTGGATAAAGAAATTTTAATTAATAATGCAATTATTTGAAAGCTTGTCGAACCTTCGCAGAGATTATACAAAAGGCAGTTTCAGCGAAAAGACCGCTAAGGAGAATCCTTTTGAACAATTCAAATTATGGTTCGAGGAAGTATTAGCCGCAGAAATGCTCGAACCTACGGCTTTTGTTCTATCTACCTCAACAAAAGATGGAAAGCCTTCCTCACGTGTTCTGTTATTAAAACAATTTGATGAAAAAGGATTTGTTTTCTACACAAATTATGATAGCAGAAAAGGAAAAGAAATCGAGGAGAATCCAAATGCTGCAATTCTTTTCTTTTGGGATAAATTGGAAAGACAAATTAGAATCGAAGGAAAAATTGAAAAAATCTCAGAAGTAGAATCAGACAAATATTTTCAGACCAGACCTTACACAAGCAAGCTTGGTACATGGGCTTCGGAACAAAGTTCACCCTTGTCAAGCAGGTTCAAGCTCATAAGACAAGTTGCACAATTCATGGCAAAATATCCTGTGAATGTCCCTCTGCCACCCAACTGGGGCGGCTACAGGCTCATTCCTGACGTGTTTGAATTTTGGCAGGGACGAGAAAGCCGTTTGCACGACAGATTGCAGTATAATAAAAATGAAAATGGGAAATGGGTAATAACGAGGCTATATCCGTAACGAAAACCCATCTAAAAAAAATGAATAGCCACTACTTTCAAGTAGTGGGTGTATAAACAAAAATAATCCGGGATTTATCCCCTTAAACAATAATGCTTAGAGACTAAAGTCAGAATGCCTTGGAAACCTTCCCCAATCTAAAGATTGGGGTTATTCTTATTTGTGATGGAATTTATATAAAAGGTTCTTCGAGTTTCATCTTAATGGTTTCTATTTCGCTTTCGAGAAGCTTTTTTCTGACGAGCATTTCGGATAATCGGGTTTCCGAATCACTTCTTATCTCTTTATTGCCTCTCATTCTTATCTGGCGTCCATTGTTTTCTTCCTCTGCTATTGCTATCTCTTCTTTCAATTCCCGATATTCATCTTTTCTTGTTAATATGTTTATTTCTTTTATAAAATATACGATTGTCAGAATACCGAATAATATGGAGAAACTGTAAGATGAAATATAAAGGATATTATACAATTCTTTGTTCCCGTTGTTGAGGTCCTTAAATACGTCAGGGAAGAAATTAGTAACTAAGCCTAATACAACTGTTATAATAAGACAAATAATAGCTGCTGACAAATTACTTTTTTTAGTAAAGATTAAAGTTTCACGTCTCATTTCAATAAGCGAGTTTTCGGTTTCAAAGAAATCCGTCTGGTCTTTATCGTACTCCTGACGCAGGAGTTTTACTCCTTCCTCGAGTTCGGTAGATTCGGTTTTCATTTTCTCAAATTCACCGCTAAATTCCGTATGCTTTTTACTTAATACTTCAGATAGTTTTGTCCATGAATCTCTAATAAGTTGTTTCTTAAGTTCATATTTATTTCTATCAACAACTTTATTATATTCATCGAGCTTTTGAGCATAATCCGGCTTAAGTGAGTAAGTTGTTCTGTTCTTAACAAAACAGTCAGGGTTATTTATCAAAAATTCTTTGGCGAGATGTATATCGGATTGAAATGTATCTTCAAGTGCGGACTCATTATCAAAAGATTTGAAATAAGCGAAACTTCTAATGACATTCAAATCATCGGTACTAATTTTATCCAGTACATCTTTAGTTTTATTATATACCCCCGCTCTCTCTTTGCAATTTTCATAGAATTCAGGCTGTACAGCTCTAGTATATTCAATTACAAATTCCTTAATGGAGGATTTTATGATTATTTTATCATTATTTTTAGAGTTACCAGTTAATGAATTTTTATTTTTCAAAAATGTGAATGCAAGTTTATAATCAGAGCCAAATTCATCGAAACATCTCAATCCCTTCTCATCAAAATCACTAAGAAAAGATGCACAAATAAGCCAATCTCTTTGTTGCTGATTAAGGCCTTTCATGATTGATTTAATTGCAGACTCATAAATTGGCAGTTGAATTTGAACCTCACCCGAACTATCAATATATTCAAGGTATGACATCAAAAGTAATGGCAATCCTTTTGTCAATTTTATTATTTCACTATATGGCTGACTAATAGTTACCTTCAAGTAATCGAAGAAGTCCTGCATATCATTTTCATTCAACGGTTCCAGCTCAAGCGATGCGGTGATTGTTTCGTACTTGTCCCAATTATAATTAAATTCTTTTTTATTAAAATAGTCTTCCCTCGAAGAAATTATAAATCTGAAATCGAGGTATTTGGATATTTTCGTATCTTCTTTGATGTAGGAAATATTATATGATATAAAATCGGAAAACTTTTTTTCACAGCAATAATCGAGCAAATAGCCTGTCAGCCATTTGTTCAGAGTGTAATCATGGTTTTCAACATTATCATAAGCAATTAATATTTTCTTTGGTTCAACATCAGAATAAAACCTTTCGAAGTCATCACCGATATTTTCATAAGGATAATATTTGTTCATTAAGTCAACAACGAGTGCTTCGGCTGAAACCCTGAAAACATCCATCAGAAGCCGCCTGTCGCCTTTTTTGTCCAGGTATTTCCCGAGGAGTTGCTCATCAATGATAATACCGGAAGATTTTATTTTATTACATAGAAAATCAGTTTCCGATAATAAAGATGTATTGGATTTAATGTCTTCCGATAATGACTCATCTTTATCTTTTATTAATGCGAATATTTCATTAAATCTTGTGCTATTGTAATCACATTCGGAAAACAAATAAGGCTGGTTCGATTCATCTGAAGATTGAAAATTAATTGCAAGTGTATTGACAAGCTCGTGCAAATTATTAACGCCATAATCGCCATCGAAAAAGCAGATTGCATCAACCACTTTCTTTTGTAAAACCTCATCAATGAAATTTCTGACGAACCGGCTTTTACCAACACCAAAAATTCCATTGACAAAAAATACACGCTTTGATTCAGAAATTCCAAGTGGTAAAAAAAAGCTCTTTCTGATTTTTTCCTGTTCGATAAACCGATTAGCCGACATAATAAAAATAATTTATTTCCCGAATAAGCCTAACAGTGCAAAGATAAAATTAAATCATTAGCAATAAAAGTAATAAACAATATTAAAGAAAAATAGATTTAATTTTTCAAATTGAAATAAAGTATTAATTCAGTCCCTTCATCCAAAAAATTGAATACAACATTATCGGCAATTTTTCTTATGATAAAAATGCCGCGGCCGCTTTCTTTGAGCAAGTTTTCAGGCGATAAGGGATTTTCCAGGCTTTCCAAATCGAAGCCACTGCCCTGGTCTTTTACGGAAACGGTTAATAATTTGTTTTTACATTTAACTATAATCCGGACAATCTTATCTATGTCAAATTTATTGCCGTGTATAATAGCATTATTAACAGCTTCTGTAATAGTTATTACAAGATTGTAATATAGTTCATCATTAATGCAAAATTTTTGCTTAATCTCCTTTAACATAGGTTCAACGAGCTTAAGGGATTTCCTTTCACTTGTCAAATCTTTAGTAAAAGATATATCTATGCAATTAGCTTTATCGCTCATAGTACAATTTTTGTCGTCAAATAGAAAATAGGTGCCTCTTTAAAAATAAAATTATTCACATTCTGAAATTCATAAAACCCTTGCAGTGAAATATTTGAGCCATTAGAAAAATTTATAGTTAAATCCACTGCCGGCCCCAATGAAACATAATAATCACCCGGAGTTAACTCATTATTACCAAAATTTATCAAACTTTTTTGGGTTATGCTATAATATTTGATACCACATCCAATATTAATTACGTTATCAATAAAATTGGTAAATAGCATAGCCTTAATATAGTTCTCTAATCTACTGCTTTGTGGTGATTCTGAAAATGATTTCCAAAAGAATACACCTGTTTCAATATATCTTAAATTTACATTAAATTGCAAAGATAATAATTTCCCCAATTTTATGTTTATAGAATCTTTATAAGCAATTTGTCTATCACTGTAACTGTACCCAATTAAATTTAAAGATGAATCTTCTTCAAAATCATAATTCGTGTATTTTGATATTATTTCAAATTCAGGATTAATGATGAAATAACGGGTTAACCATGAAATTTTTGATTTTAAACTAATAATTCTTTCCCAATAATTATTAGCACTCATTTGGGATTTAATATAGACATGATGGTTAAATTGTAAATTCCCATCTATTGAAAATTTAAGGGCATCATCAAATTTATGAATAAAAACTGCATTAATAATTGATGTAAACTCATCCCTATCGGTATTATCATCTTTGCTGGGTGTATCATGTTGATACAAAGAAACAGAATATTCAAATTTTATGGTTTCTTTTTGATTAGGCAACCAATCAGTTCTCAAATAAAACCTTGTGGTATTACCATCTAAATCAAACATCGCCTCATCGGCTTTGTAATGATTGTAGTCGGCATCATTAATATGATAAGTGTTCAAAACGTTATTATCCTGAGTTTTTATGTTAAAATAAATTCCTGCAGTTTGAATGAATGTACTTGTTTTATATTTTCCTTCTGTTAAAAAGGATAATTCGAGGTCATTTCGATTTCGTGTTACACCTGTATTACTAATAGAATCATAATATTGCTTATAAAATTTATCAATCCAGATTTTTTGTATTGAAATATCAAATAAACCATAAAATGAATTAAAAACTGCGAAATCAAATTTAATTTTCGAATTTATTTGATTTTCATTTCTTGTTTCAACTTCAATAAATTTACTGCCAGATATGTTTATCGGAGGAAGGTTGTCATAATATAATAACTTGTAATTTAATTCAAAATCAATAATATCAAATTCATCGAATTTTTTAAACATGTTGTATTTAAAATCAAGATTCATGTTTTTTCTATTTTTGGTTAAATCAATGTAATTACCTTTCAAGGAAGATTGAATATTATAATCTTCAATATTAATTTCAGTTAAATTACCTTCGATGTTTAACAATTTGCCTAAGTAACTAATCCCAAGTAAGTAATTTCTTTCAATCCCACCATTTAATTCTAAAAATGATTCCTTATTAAAAATATATCTGAATCCTGATGCAACACTGAATTTATCCATTTTGTTAATTCCAATGTCTCTGGTTACCGAATATAAAAATAAATTTTGATTAACGACAAAATTCATGGAATCCCAAATTGGAAAAAATAATTTTATGTCATATTCTTCATAATCCATATTCACAATTTCTGTAAACGAAGAATCATTATTAAAGGAGTCCTTTACTGTCTTAGAATTTTTTTGGGTACTTCCATTATATTTCTGATTCAATGTCAATTTACCATCAAAGAGTTCATATTCTAATATTGCCTGATTATTTAATAGAAAAGTATTGACAAGTTTTGACGAAGTAAAGTCAATTGAATTAATAGGAATTGAATCATGTACCGATACAGTGGTATCCTGAGATTTTAGTTGAATTGTTAAAAGGTAATAAATTCCCACAATTAAAAATATCCTGAACATTTTTGCTCGTATTGCCGACAACAATTTATCAGGATGAAATGGCATTTTTCAAAGACTACTTGAAGATTTGATATCTGGCACATCAAAATAATTTGAAAAACAAAGCTGACGGTAATAAATCACCTTTGCAATTATATCGTCAGCCGATTCCTGGACAATCAGCTTTTTCCCGCTCTTGAGGCTGACGGTTGTATCATGAAAGGTTTCAACAATTTCGATTTCGTCTGCATTAACAGTAACCAAGCTGTTATCAATTTTTGTAAGTGTAATCATATTAACCTTAATTTGTTTAATTTTCAAAATAAACAAATATAATAATTTCATTTTGCATTTTTAATTATTCATTTACTATTTTCTGATAATTTTAATTATTTATTTCCGATTTCCCGTAATAATGCCTGTTTTTCAATTTCAAGCTGGCGGATTTTCCTCTCGATCGAATCTAATTCCGCAGGCATCGAATCAATCTCCATCCTGAGTTTGCTGGCAGCTTCGTCAATTAAATCAATAGCCTTATCCGGTAAAAACCTATCGGTAATATATCGTGTCGACAACTCTGAAGCCGCTACTATTGCAGGGTCTGTTATCCTGGCGCCATGATGAACTTCATATCTTTCCTTCAATCCTCTTAAAATGGAAATTGTATCATCAATAGTGGGCTCTTCGACCATAATTTTTTGGAACCGCCTTTCGAGTGCGGCATCCTTTTCAATATATTTTTGATAATCATCTATTGTAGTGGCACCAATGCAACGCAAATCCCCTCGTGAAAGGGCAGGTTTCAAAATATTAGCCGCATCCATGCTCCCTGTGGTTGCTCCTGCACCAATCAGTGTGTGAATTTCATCAATGAAAAGGATTATTTGCCCTGCTGAATCTGTTACTTCTTTGATTACTGCTTTTAAACGTTCTTCGAACTGTCCCCTAAAACTTGTACCTGCAACCAAAGCCCCAAGGTCAAGCGTTACAACCTGCTTTGGTTTTAATGTGTCGGGGACATCCCCTGAAACAATCCTGTGGGCAATACCTTCGACTATTGCAGTCTTTCCGACACCAGGTTCACCGATTAAAATGGGATTGTTCTTCGTCCTTCTCGAAAGAACCTGTAAAACACGCCTGATTTCATCTTCCCTGCCAATTACAGGGTCAAGCTTACCCAGCTTCGCCTCTTCATTTAATTGTCTTCCATAACGCTTCAATGCCTGATATTTGTCTTCCGGATTTTGGTCGGTTACTCTTTGATTACCTCTGATGTCATGAATTATTTTATAAATATTTTCTTTGTTAACACCATTGTCTTTCAATAATTGAGAAATTCGGGATTTAACGATTGACAAGGCAATAAGGATGTGTTCGGTACTTATGTATTCATCCTTTAGGGCTTTGGCTTCTTTCTCGGCTTCATCCAGTATTTTCATAAGAGAAGGAGATACATACTGCTGTATGGTTCCGCCGACTTTCGGCAGTTTTTCTAATTCCTCGAGAATTTTTACTTTCAGATAAGCCATATTTACACCAATCTTCATTAAAATTTCGGGAATGATACCTCCCTCATCCTGAATCATTGCGGCAAACAAATGCGTTTCTTCAATTGCCTGATTATTATAATTTACTGCAATCTCACCGGCTGTTTGAACGGCTACCTGGGATTTTAAAGTAAGTTTTTGAAAATTCATATAAATAATTTGTTATTAAATAACATGACAATTGTTAAGTATAAAACTAAATAATATAAGAAAAATTGTAATTACTATAATAGCTTAAACAATATTTTCATTAAAACTCCTTCTACACTTAAAATTTTTATTAATAATGTGTGGTCTGATTATACCTTCATCTATACTTTTTTATATAATTTGTCATTTTAAAATAACGTATAGGTAATTATTATGGATGAATCTAAGGGAAAAATACTTTGGATAGATGATGAGATTGATTTATTGAAACCACATATTATTCTTATCGAACAACGCGGGTATTCAGTTGACCAGGTTACAAACGGCGAAGATGCGGTCGAGCTTGTAAAACAAAAGCAATACGATTTAATCTTTCTCGACGAGTCTATGGTTGGAATGAGCGGGCTTGATACTTTGCCAATTCTTAAGGAAACAAATCCTTACACACCAATCGTAATGGTAACTAAGAATGAAGCCGAAAGCGTAATGGAAGAAGCAATTGGGAAAAAAATTGACGATTACCTGACAAAACCTGTCAATCCTGCACAAATTTTAGCAGCCATAAAAAAGCATCTCGAATCACATAAAATCAGGTCAGATAGACTCTCCCATGATTATTTAATAGGATTTCATCAATTAAATACAAGATTTTTCGATAAACTTAATTGGAACGACTGGCTCGATATATACCTGAAACTCGTTTCATGGTCGATGGAACTCGATAAAAGCCCTGAGCTTGGTTTTGAGCAGACTCTAAAAGACCAGTGGCGTGAAGCTGATTCTGCGTTTTCTAAATTCGTAGAAGACAATTATCATGACTGGGTAAATAAAAGCTATAATGATAATATTCCGGATTTATCACCCGATATTATTGAGAAATATTTATTTCCACAATTAAAGAATTCAAAACCGACTGTATTTTTTGTTATTGACTGCATGAGGCTTGACCAGTGGCTTGTTATGGAGGAACTCCTAAAGCCATATTATACCTTTCAAAAAGATTATTATAATTCAATTATTCCAACGGCTACTCCTTATGCAAGAAATGCAATTTTTGCAGGTTTGATGCCAATAGACATTCAAAAGCATTACCCTCAGTGGTGGGCCGGTGTAACTAATTCCGAAGACCATAAGGCTAATGCTTATGAAAAAGAATTGCTCGAAGAGCAGTTAAGAAGAAAAAAAATTAAATTGAACAACCCTATTAATTATATCAAAATTCATGACACTGATTTTGGAAAGAAAATCGAGAGCAACGTTCTCACTTATGCCCAAAGCCATCTGACGGCAATAGTCATAAACTCAGTCGACATGATTGCTCATTCGAGGTCCGACTTTGCAATACTTAAAGAAATAGCACCGGATGAAGCAGCTTATAGGTCATTAACCAAATCCTGGTTCCAGCATTCAAGCTTTTTTGGCATGTTAAAATTATTGGCAGGATTAGATATTAATATAATAATAACGACAGACCATGGCTCAATCCGTTGTATGCGCGGCGTCAAGGTTCTTGGTGACAAGGACACATCTACCTGCCTGAGATATAAATTTGGCAAGAATGTTAAGGCAGAACAGCGACATGCTATGCAAATCAGAAATCCGATTAATTATAAATTACCTATTTCAGGTATAACTGTTAATAATATAATAGCTAAAGAAGATTATTATTTTGTTTATCCAACGGATTATCACCACTATTTACAAAGGTACAAAGACAGTTTCCAGCATGGGGGTATTTCAATGGAGGAAATGATTATACCTGTGATAACATTAAGAACCAAATAATTTTTTATAGAAATCATACCAAAAGTTTTTAAATTTGGGCATGAAACTTGGAAAATTTACAACAAAGAGTCAGCCGGAAACATTTGATTTGGGTTTTCGATTTGCCACTGAATTAAAACCCGGTGATGTTGTGGCTTTATTTGGCGACTTAGGAGCAGGAAAAACCGAATTTATTAAGGGAATCTGCAGTTATTTCAAAGTTGATGAGCTTGTTAACAGCCCGACATTCACAATAATGAACCAATATGCAGGCCTGTTGGATGATAATGAAATTCCAATACTCCATATAGATTTATACAGAATAAAAAAATCCAATGAACTTAAAGAAATCGGTTTCGATGAAATAATATTTTCAAACGATTCGATTAAACTGGTTGAATGGGCTGACAAAGCATTTGGCATCCTTCCTCCCGATTCATACTCCGTTAATATCAATTTCAAAAAAAATAATGAAAACGAAAGAGTAATAACAATTGACTAATCCTGTCTTTTTTTAATAAAAATAGAACCAAACTTCAGTTCGGTGAATATTGAGAATTATCCAATCAATTATTAATATTAAAAAATTATATTTTAAAAATAATCGAGTAGGAGGTAAGGGATTATTTCCCTTACCGTCCTCTCACACCACCGTACGTGCCGTTCGGCATACGGCGGTTCGTTAAAACTGACAATCTCTTGTTGGTTCTCTCTTTGCTCTCACTGTGGACTGCTCTGCCGCTCCCAACTTCTATCCTCTGCTTCCAGCTTGCTTTCATTTGGGTAGCCCGCCTCTTTGCGACGGCTTTCTGCCTTCTTCACTGTCCTTCTGCTATAGCAATGTTTGAACCGTT